>Ga0308158_10000087_pt1 | contig 228616 bp, 200 predicted proteins | sample PhyBR2_FD_201038 | JGI IMG/M metagenome (GOLD analysis project Ga0308158, IMG submission 201038) | Phyllosphere microbial communities from UC Gill Tract Community Farm, Albany, California, United States - DLSLB.R2 | ecosystem: Host-associated > Plants > Phyllosphere > Unclassified | place...
CAATCAATAAAACAATCGGTATCAACAAACTTGGCACACTATTGAGTTCTCAAACAACAGACACTACCGGCACCACCCACACCCCACAGGGTCCAGGATCGCTCCGGAGCAACTTTCCAAACTTACCGGCTGCTTCCCTCCGAGTCAAATCGGCAAGCTGGACTTGATTTTTCCTTGCGGTTTCTTGTCAGCTTGCGATCTCAACTCGTGGAGCAGCGCGGGTATTAACTATACACACACTCTGCCGGGTTGGCAAAGCCCTTATCCGATGGACTCCCTGGGCCCACGAAAGCAGGCAACGCTCCCCCGCCGCAGTGAGGGAGCGTTGCCTGGAAACACCGGTTTATGTGAGCGGGCGTCGGGCCCAATCACGCGGGAACTGGAGGAGCGTTACTCAGCCGGCGTGAACCAGGATGCTCCGAGCGGCGGCAGCGTGACGGACAGCGCCGCCGGCTGCCCGTCCGTGCCGGGGGCAGTGGCCTTCAGCGAACCGGCGTTCACCACACCTGACCCGCCATATGCTTCGGCATCGGTGTTCAGGACTTCGGTCCACTCCCCCGCCAGCGGAACACCCAGGATGTATTCCTGGTGCGGACCGCCGGAGAAGTTCACCGCGCAGACCAGCGGCTTGCCGTTGTTGCCCCAGCGGATGAAGGTGAGGACGTTATGGTCCGCGTCGCCACCGTTGATCCACTGGAACCCGCCGGCCTCGTTGTCCTTCTCGTAGAGAGCAGGCGTGGCGGCGTACACCTCGTTGAGGTCCTTGACCAGGAGCTGCAGGCCGCGGTGGGCCGGAATGTCCGAGAGGAACCAGTCCAGTCCGTACTGCTCGGACCACTCCGCTTCCTGGCCGAACTCAGTACCCATGAAAATGAGCTGCTTGCCGGGGTGCGACCACTGGTACGCGAAGAAGGCACGAAGGTTGGCCAGTTGCTGCCAGCGGTCGCCCGGCATCTTGCGCAGCATGGAGCCTTTCCCATGGACCACCTCGTCATGGCTGATGGGCAGGAGGAAGTTCTCCGTGAACGCATAAACCAGCGAGAAGGTGATGGTGCCGTGGTGCCACTTGCGGTTGATGGGGTCTTCGGAGATGTACTTCAGGGAGTCGTGCATCCAGCCCATGTTCCACTTCAGGCCAAAGCCCAGACCGCCGTGGTTGGTGGGTGCCGTAACGCCGGGGAATGCGGTGGACTCCTCGGCAATGACGATAGCGCCGGGGTGTGACTTGTAGACCGTCGCGTTGACTTCCTGCATGAAGGAGATGGCTTCCAGGTTCTCCCTGCCGCCGAACTTGTTCGGGCGCCACTGACCCTCCTCGCGGGAGTAGTCGAGGTAGATCATGGAGGCCACGGCGTCCACGCGCAAGCCGTCTATGTGGAACTCCTCCAGCCAATACAGCGCGTTGGCCACCAGGAAGTTCCGGACCTCGCTGCGGCCGAAGTCGAAAATCAGCGTGCCCCAGTCCGGGTGTTCGCCCAGCGCCGGATCGGAGTGCTCGTACAACGGCTGGCCGTCGAACTGGGCCAGCGCCCAGGAATCCTTGGGGAAGTGGGCAGGGACCCAGTCCAGAAGGACGCCGATACCGGCCTGATGGAGCGAGTCCACCAGGAACCGGAACTCATCCGGGTGCCCGAAGCGTGAGGTCGGGGCAAAGTATGACGTCACCTGGTAACCCCATGAGCCGCCGAACGGGTGCTCGGCGACGGGCATGAATTCAACGTGGGTGAAGCCAAGCCACTTCACGTACTCGACGAGTTCCTTGGCAAGTTCCTTGTAGCCCAGACCCAACCGCCAGGAGCCCAGGTGGACTTCGTAGACGCTCATGGGCGAGTTGTGCGGATCCCGCTTGGCCCGGGCAGCCATCCAGTCCGCGTCCTTGAAGCGGTAGCTGGCGTCCACTACCCGCGATGCCGTGAGCGGAGGGACCTCGGTCCCGAAGGCCAGCGGGTCGGCTTTCTCGATCCACTGACCCGCCTTGGTCAGGATCTCGTATTTGTAGCACGCCCCTGCTACAACACCTGGAATGAAGAGCTCCCAGACGCCCGAGGACCCCAGCGAGCGCATTCCGTGCGAGCGTCCGTCCCAACCGTTGAAGTCACCCTTCACGCGGACAGCCTGCGCATTCGGCGCCCACACAGCGAAGGAAACACCATCCACGTCGCTCAAGGCGGACCGGTAGTGCTGGACGTGCGCACCCAGGACATCCCAGAGCCGTTCGTGGCGGCCTTCGCCGATCAGGTGCAGGTCAACCTCACCCACAGTGGGCAGGTAGTGGTAGGGGTCATCGATGGTGACGGGTTCGACGTCGTACACCACTTCCAAACGGTAGTCCGGCACATGCCCGGCCTGCAGCGGTTCCAGGACCGCTGTCCATACTCCGTGCGACTCGTGTTCCATGGGGGTGCGGCCGGTCTCCGTCACCACGGTGACGGACTTGGCCAGGTGCTTCACTGTCCTGATGGTCACGTGGCCGTGGTCATCTAGGTGGGCGCCAAGGACCGAATGCGGCGCGTGGTAAGCGCCGGCCGCCACGCGTTCCAAGGTCTCGGAGTCCACGTGCAAGGGAACTCGGGGCCGTTCGGTACGTGCTGAGCCAGTCATGTCATTACCTTCCGCTGTTGCTGCCGCATGCTTGCCGCGGCTTGTGTTGTCGAGGATCCGTCGGGATGCGTTCACCGGTATCGACAACCAGTCGGGCCGGTTACGCAGCTCGTACACCACCTCGTATAAGGCCTTGTCCAGCCACAATGCCACAAAGAGCGGCGACTGGAGGTCAATGGTTCCCGGGGTGACTTCGCTGTACCCCTCAAGGAAGGCGGCAGCACAGTCATCCACCCAGGTCTCCGGTACCTGCGCGTCAGGATTCTCCCTGGTCGCGGCACCGGCGGCGTAGTCGAACGAGCGCAACATGCCGGTGACATCGCGGAGCGGAAGATCAGGGGTGTTCCGCTCGTCGATCGTCCGCAGCGGCTCGCCCTCAAAGTCCAGGATCGCCCAGCGGCCCGGTTGCGCCCCGTTACCGGCAACCCGCAGGATCTGGCCCAGGTGGAGATCACCGTGGACGCGCTGCAGCTGTCCCACGGCCCGGGGCTCCAGGGCCGCCAGCAGTTCTTCAAGGTTTGCGTCATAGGGCCCGACGGCGGACGCCGCCTCAGCCCACGACTGCCGGACCCGCCGGGCAACAGTGGCGATGATGTCCGGGCCCTGCTCCTGGCCGTCATGGGTGCCGAAGGTTTCCGCCAGCCTGGCGTGAACCGTGGCGGTGGCGTTGCCGAGTCCCCGCGCTTCAGCCGTGAAGTCGTTGCCGGCCGCGGCGGCATCAACAGCCAGACGCCAGGCGTCCAGGCCGCCGAGCAGGAATTCGTGCGCGACTGTCAGCTCACCTGTGGCCACTGCACCGTCTTTCGACGCCGGTTCATTCCACGAGCCCGTGATCCAACCCAGCGTCGCGGGAACCTCGCTGGTCCCTGCAGCGGTCAGCGCCGCACCCAGCTCAACCTCGGGATTCCGGCCGGGCGAAAGCACCCGGAAGATCTTGACGATCGCCGCCGAGTCACCGTCGTCGATAATGACGGACGTGTTGGACTGTTCGCCGGAAAGGACCCGCACGGACACCGGGTTTTCCGGAAGCGGGACGCGGCCACGGGTGAGGTGGCCGCGGGCTGAACCAACATTCCCTTCGCTGCGCATGAGCTGCAGCCACGCCGTGACGAATTCGGAGTCGTAGACGGCGTCGTACACCAAACGAAGGCCCAGTTCCGGATCCGTGTACTCGCCCAAAAGCGCCGAAGGCGCATCCACAAGCGGTTGGTTGTGGAAGCTCAACGGCACCTGGACCACATCGGTCCGGGGACCGCCGTCGGCCGTCCGGTGGGTGACGGCCAGCACCAGGACCTCCAACACAGCGTCGCCGCTGGCCTGAAGTCTGAAGCCGCCCACCTGCTCCAACGCGAAGTCGGGGCTCTTGACCGGGAACCAGCGTTTGCCGGGAAGCCAGGTCCGCAGAAGTCCTTCAATGGAGGGGTTCAAGTTTTCCTTGTTCATCTCATCCTTTGGAGGTCACCACTGGAATCGCCTGGGTAAAAGGCGACGAGGGATTCGAAAATGCCGAGCGTACCCGCAGCCAGTAGAAGCTGTGGCTGCCCAGCATCACGGTCAGGTGACCGTTGTCACCGACGGCCGGGAAAGGCTGACCGCCAAAAATATCGCGCAAGCCGCGGCCTGCGAACTCGGGGATATCCAACGTTGCCGCGACCGGGTGCTGCGAGAGGTTGAAGACACAGAGAATGGTTTCCGCATCTTCCCCTTCCGGGTTTCCTGCGGGAAGCTCACGTACGTAGGCCAACACCACCTCGTGGTCGGCCTCGATGTGCCGGAAACCGCCCAAGCCGAATACCGGGTGGTTCTTCCGGACACTAAGGATCTGCCGGGTCCACCGGAGCAGGGAGCCTGAGTGTGCGGCTTCGGCCTCGACGTTGGCCATGCTGTAGTTGTAGACCAGCGACTGGATTACCGGAAGATACAGCTTGCCCGGGTCCGCCGAGGAGAACCCGGCGTTGCGGTCCGGGTTCCACTGCATGGGGGTGCGGACGGCATCGCGGTCATCAAGCCAGATGTTGTCGCCCATGCCGATTTCGTCCCCGTAGTACAGGAACGGGCTGCCGGGCAGGGACAGCAGCAGCGCATTGATGAGCTCGATCTCGGAGCGGGAGTTGTCCAGGAGCGGTGCCAGACGGCGGCGGATACCGATGTTGGCCCGCATGCGTGGATCCGGCGCGTACCAGCCAAGCATGGCCGCACGCTCCTCCGCAGGCACCATCTCCAGAGTCAGCTCGTCGTGGTTCCGCAGGAAAGTACCCCACTGCGCACCCCGCGGGATTTCCGGCGTATCGCGCAGCGTGTCAATGATCGGCGCGGCTTTCTGGTCACGGAGTGCGTAATACAGCCTGGGCATGATCGGGAAGTGGAAAGCCATGTGGCATTCGGGCGCTTCTTCTGTCCCGAAATACTCCACCACTTCGTGCGGAGGCTGGTTGGCCTCCGCAATGATCACCCTGCCCGGATAGTTCGCATCCACCATCCGGCGCAGGTCCTGCAGGAAGGTGTGGGTCGCCGGCAGGTTCTCGCAATTAGTGCCCTCCTCTTCGAAGAGGTACGGAATGGCGTCAGCCCGGAAGCCGTCGATGCCCTGGTCCAGCCAGAACCTGATGACGTCGTAGAGAGCCTCGATGACCTTTGGGTTTTCGAAGTTCAGATCCGGCTGGTGGCTGAAGAACCGGTGCCAAAAGAACTGCCGACGGATGGGATCGAAGGTCCAGTTCGATTCCTCCGTGTCAACAAAGATGATGCGGGCGTCCTGGTACTTCTCGTCCGTGTCGCTCCAGACATAGAAATCACCGTAGGGACCGGTGGGATCCTTGCGGGACTCCTGGAACCAGGGGTGCTGGTCAGACGTGTGGTTCAGCGGAAGGTCGATGATCACCCGGACGCCACGGGCGTGGGCCTCGGCCACCAGCCGTTTGAAGTCGCTGATGGTACCGAATTCGTCCAGCACCGAGGTGTAGTCCGCGATGTCGTAGCCGCCATCGCGCAACGGGGAATGGAAGAACGGCGGCAGCCAGAGGCAGTCAACGCCCAGCCACTGAAGGTAGTCCAGTTTGTCGATCAGGCCTTGGAAGTCGCCGGAACCATCCCCGTTGGCATCCGCAAAAGCCCGCACCAGTACCTCGTAGAAGACTGCCTTCCGGTACCAGAGCGGATCATGCTGGAGGCCGGGGGCGTTCAACTCGAAGGTGTTCTTCGGGGTGAAGTACTGGCTGGGATTCTGCGGAGAAAAACTCACTAAGGCTGCCTCCGGATGCTCAGGACGTGTGCCGGTTCAACGTGGGCATCGAGGCGGACATAGTTGTGCTCGCCCCACCACCAGCTCTGGCCGCTGATGAGGTCGTCAACACGGAAGAGCCCGTCTTCGTTGAGATCGGCCGGGTCAAGGTCCAAGGCCGCCAGATCCAGTGAAACGGTGCTTTCACGGGCACTGTGCGGATCCACGTTGACCACCATGATCAAGGTGTCCTTGGTACCGTCAGCCAACGTCTTGTGCTTGGAGTAGACGATCGTGGCGTCATCGGTGCTGCGGTGGATGGTCAGGTTCTGCAGGTCACCCAGCGCCAAGTGGTCCTTGCGGATGGTGTTCAGGCGTGTGATGTACGGGGCCAGCGTCCGGCCGGATTCGGCGGCACCGTCCCAGTCCCGGGCTTTGTACTCGTACTTCTCGTTGTCGATGTACTCTTCCGCGCCGGGACGGGCCACGTGTTCGTACAGCTCGTAGCCGGCGTAGACGCCCCACAGCGGGCTGGCCGTCGCTGCAAGGACGGCCCGGATGCGGAAGGCCGCGGGTCCGCCGTACTGCAGGTACTCGGTAAGGATGTCCGGGGTGTTGACGAAGAAGTTCGGACGGAAGTATGCCGGGCTCACGTGGCTGACTTCGTGGAAGTACTCCTCCAGCTCGGTCTTGGTGTTCCGCCAGGTGAAGTACGTGTAGGACTGCTGGAATCCGGCCCTGCCCAAAGCATGCATCATGGGCGGGCGTGTGAAGGCCTCCGCAAGGAATACGACTTCGGGGTTCTTCTTATTGATCTTGCCGATCAGCCATTCCCAGAACCACACCGGCTTGGTGTGCGGGTTGTCCACGCGGAAAATCTTGACCCCGTGACTGATCCACAACTGCACGATGCGCAGGATCTCCTTGGAGAGGCCCGCGGGGTCGTTGTCGAAGTTCAGGGGGTAGATGTCCTGGTACTTCTTTGGCGGGTTCTCGGCGTAGGCGATCGAACCGTCCACGCGGGTGGTGAACCATTCCGGGTTTGACGTGACCCAGGGGTGGTCCGGAGCTGCCTGCAACGCCAAATCCAGGGCCACTTCCAGGCCAAGCTCATTGGCCCAGGCCACGAAAGCGTCAAAGTCCTCGAAGGTTCCGAGCTCCGGGTGGATCGCGTCGTGTCCGCCGTCCTTGGAACCAATGGCCCATGGCGAACCGGGATCCTGCGGCCCCGGAGTCAAGGTGTTGTTACGGCCCTTGCGGTGCTGGAAACCGATCGGGTGGATGGGCGGCAGGTAGATGACGTCGAAGCCCATGTCCGCGACGGCGTCGAGCCTCTTGGCCGCCGTGCGGAAGTTGCCGGACGTCCACACCCCGGTGGAGTGGTCCAGGACGGCGCCTTCAGAACGCGGGAAGAACTCGTACCAGGAACCACGCCCCGCCAGGTCGCGCTCCACTTGAAGCGGAAAGCGCTCCGAAACGGTCACCAGCTCGCGGATGGGAAGACGCCCGACGGCGGCCAGCACCTCAGGGCTGAAGCCGGCGCCAAGGCGCTCCTCGGCTGTCTTGGTGGTATCGGAAAGCACGACGGAAGCGGCACGCAGGGTGCGCTTTTCAGCGCCGGTGCGACCGGCGTCGTCGGCTGCTCCCGCGAGGAGGGCTGCGCCTTCGGCGAGCATCAACTCAACGTCAATGCCCGCGGCGACCTTCACCTCGGCATTGTGGTGCCAGGTGCCGTAGCGGTCATGCCATGCCTCAATGACGAAGGACCAGGCGCCGGTGCCGCTGGGGGTGATCAGGCCCTCCCAGCGGTCCAGGCCCTTCCACTGCTCGCCTTGGGCCGGGTGCAGTCGCACGCGCTGGCGCTCCCTGCCCCGGGGATCGAGCAGCACGGCGGAGACGCCCAGCTGGTCATGCCCCTCTCGGAAGACGGTGGCTCCGACCACCAGATCCTCGCCAGGCAACGCTTTCGCGGGGAAACGGCCACCCTCAACCACCGGCTGCACGGCAGTGATGGGGAACCGCCCGAAGCGAAGGCCGGCGGTGATGTCCGAGGTCGTCTTGGAATTCAGAACGGTGGTGGTTCGCGCAGTTTTCGTCACAACCACGACGTTAGCGACAAAAATCACAGAATGCTAAGCAAACGAGGTTTCTCCTTGACGCAAGATGACTTTTACCTAAAAGAAACCCAATGCAGTTCCGACTGCCATGGGAGTCCGTTAGTGTGGCGCTCGTGAAGGCTATTCGAAGGTTTACAGTCCGTACCGTCCTCCCCGAGCCCATCCGGCCGTTGGCCCGATTGGCGACCAATTTGCGCTGGTCCTGGCACCGGCCAACAAGGGAACTTTTCGCGAGCCTTAACCCGGCTCTTTGGGAGGCCTCGCAGCACGACCCCATCGCTCTCCTGGGATCAATCAGCCGCGAGCAGCTACAGGATCTGGCCAACAACGGCGAGGTAGTGGACCGCGTACAGCACGCCGCAGCCGACCTGGACCGCTACCTCAGCGAACCGCGCTGGTACCAGGGCCTCGGCGAAGATGCACCGGCCTGCATCGCCTACTTCTCCCCCGAATTCGGCATCACCGAAGTTCTCCCGCAGTACTCCGGCGGCCTCGGCATCCTCGCCGGCGACCACCTCAAAGCCGCCTCCGACCTCGGTGTGCCGCTGATCGGCGTCGGGCTCCTCTACCAGGCCGGCTACTTCAAGCAGTCACTGTCCCGCGATGCATGGCAGCAGGAAACCTACCCCGTGCTGGACCCCGACGGTCTCCCCCTGACCCTGCTCCGCCACCCGGCCAAGGACGGCGCCCAAGGCAAGCCGGTGCAGATCTCCCTGCCGCTGCCCAACGGCCGCGAGCTGCACGCGCACGTGTGGCGTGCCGACGTCGGACGCGTTCCGCTGCTGCTGCTGGACTCCAACGTCCCGTCGAACGATGAAGCCGCCCGAGGCATCACCGACCGCCTCTACGGCGGCGGCGGCGACCACCGCCTGCAGCAGGAACTCCTGCTGGGCATGGGCGGGGTCAAGGCCCTGCGCGTCTACCAGGCACTCACCGGCACGCCCGCGCCCGAGGTCTTCCACACCAACGAAGGCCACGCAGGGTTCCTGGGGATCGAACGCATCCAGGAAGCCATGTCCGACCCCAACGAGCCCCTCACCTGGGACGAAGCCCTCGCAGCCGGCCGTGCGTCCACCGTTTTCACGACGCACACGCCGGTGCCGGCCGGGATCGACCGTTTTGAGTCCCTCCAGATCAAGCACTTCTTCGACGCTGGCCTCGCTCCTGCCGTCCCCACCGAACGCATCCTGGAACTCGGCCGCGAAAACTACGACGGCGGCAACCCCTCCGTGTTCAACATGGCCGTGATGGGCCTGCGCCTGGCGCAGCGCGCCAACGGTGTGGCAAAGCTCCACGGCGTGGTCTCCCGCGAAATGTTCTCCGGCCTGTGGCCGGGATTCGACCATTCCGAAATTCCCATCACCTCCGTAACCAACGGCGTCCACGTCCCCACCTGGGTGGACCCGCGGATCTCTTCCCTGGCCCGGCACCAGTTCGGCGCCGAAGCTGAGGCGATGGGACGCTGGGACCTGGCCTACAACGTCAGCGACGAAGACGTCTGGAGCCTCCGGCGCGAACTGCGGGCACAGCTCATCGAGGACGTCCGACGCCGGCTCCGGGCTTCGTGGAAGAAGCGCGGCGCCGCCGATGCCGAGCTCGGTTGGACGGACTCCGTCCTGGATCCGGACGTACTCACCATCGGCTTCGCACGCCGGGTACCCACGTACAAGAGGCTCACCCTCATGCTGCGCGACCCCGCCCGGTTGAAGGCGCTGCTGCTGGATCCGAAGCATCCCATCCAGCTGGTCATCGCCGGCAAGTCACACCCTGCCGACGACGCCGGCAAGAAGATGATCCAGGACCTGGTCCGCTTCACCGACGACCCCGAGGTCCGGCACCGGATCGTGTTCCTGCCGAACTACGACATCGCCATGGCACGCACCCTGTTCCCCGGCTGCGACGTCTGGCTCAACAACCCGCTGCGCCCGCTCGAAGCCTGCGGCACGTCCGGCATGAAGGCCGCCATCAACGGCTCCCTCAACCTCTCCGTCCTGGACGGCTGGTGGGATGAAATGTACGACGGCGAAAACGGCTGGGCCATCCCGACGGCCAACAACGGCGCATCCGCCGACGAACGCGACGACATCGAGGCCTCGGCACTGTACGAGCTCCTGGAAACCCAAGTGGCACCACGCTTCTACGGCACCACCGTCGCCCAGGGCGCAGGAGCAGCAGGCCCGTCCGAATCCAGCCAGGAAACCGTGCCGACCCACTGGGTGTCCATGATCAAGCACACCCTCGCGAACCTCGGCCCGGCCGTCTCCGCCGAGCGGATGCTGCACGACTACGTCAACAACCTCTACTGCCCCGCCGCCGTCTCCGGACGCCGGGCGGTTGCGGAATCATTCAAGGAAGCCAAGGAGCTCGCAGCCTGGACGTCCAAGGTGCGCAGCGCATGGCCCGAGGTCGTAGTGGAACACGTGGACTCGGTCGGCGTGTCCGAGGAACCCCAGGTCGGCGACAGCCTCCAGGTCAACGCCTACGTCGCCCTGAACAACCTGACTCCGGACGATGTCTCCGTGGAGGTGGCCTTCGGCCGCGCCGAGGAATCCGACGAACTCGAAGACATCGTAGTGGCTGAACTGGACTCCGTAGAGGACCTCGGCAACGGCCGGCACCTCTTCAACGGATCGCTGGTCATCAACCGCTCGGGCTCGTTCGGTTACACCGTCCGCGTGTTCCCGAAGCACAGCGCGCTGGCGTCCAAGGCTGAACTGGGGCTGATCGCGAACGCCTAAGCGCAATAACGTGGCTGACCCGCTGGGCAACACTGATCCGCTGCGCGCTGCTCCTTCGTCGTTTTGACGAGCGCTGCCGGACCGCTGTTGCCCAGTGGGGCCCGGGCGGGTTCGCGGGTTAGTTTTCGAACACCGCAATGACTGCCAGGTCGCGGCCGGCGTAGCGCTCTGCGTCTTGCAGGATCTCGCAGACGACACCGAAGGAGCGATCCGTGCGGTATGCCGCGGGGACCTGCCAGATCATCGTGACGGGGCTGCCGTCGTCCTCGGAGAGGGCGTCCGCGTAGTCGTGGAGGGAATCGTTCAGGGCGTCCAGATTCACGCCGTAGTACTCGGGGAAATCCAGGACCTGGCCGAAGACCTCAAGGACTGTCTGCTTGGTGGTTGCCGGTGGGACCAGTACTGTCCTGCGGCCTGCGTCGGATACCTGCTCCTGCAGTTCCTCCATGGTCCAGGTGTCGGCTGAGTAGATCTTCATGGGCTCCTCTGTTGTCTTCGACTATTTGTCCTCGACGATGAACTTGAACGACTCGTAATGATCCGGCGTGTAGTACTTCGCAGCGTCCTTGCCAACAATGATCCGCCGTGCGCCGCGATCCGACTCTCCCGGGGTGGGCACGGTGTACTCCTTGTAAAAGCCGCCGGACTTCTTGGGCAGCAGGCCCTCGAAGTTGCCGAAGTTCACGCCGTCCCGGTCGTAGGGATACGGGCCGCCTTTGGCGATGAGGGCCAGGGTTTGGCGGGCTTCCTTCGGCAGTTGGGAGGCATTGATCGACGGCAGGCCCGACGGGTTCTCCACAGCTGCCGCCGCCGTCGTCCGGCTTGGCACGGCGGCGGGTGAGGTCGGCACCAAGCCTGCGGACGGCGTCGTGGTTTGGACGCCGCCCCCCGGTGTGGAAGAGGGCGCCGTCAGCGCGCCTCCGCCCACCATCGCGACCACCAGCACGACGACGGCGATCACCAAACCCGCGAATGCCACGAGTTTGCTGCGGCTGCGGTTCATGCGGAGTTCTCCTGTGTGGTTGGTGCCTACGTGCGGTAAATGTTGATCGTATTGGCTTGCAGGATATCCCGCTCCCCGGAGGCAACCAACGCGCCCTTCCGGCGGTCGTGCAGCACCGACGTGGTGAACCGGAGTTCGAACATGCGCTTGCCGATCCCTGTTTCACTCAGGATCTCCGGAAGCACCATCTTCACGTCCTGGTTGCTGCCGTTCACCACGATCAGGCCACGGATTTCGCTGTCCTCGTGACCCATCAACAGCTGGACCGCACGAACGCCCGGATCGTTCCACCGTGCCGGTGTCATCCGCTTGCCCTTGTCATCAAACCACTGAAGGCTTGAATCGTTGGCCTGGCCCGGAAAGCTCTCGGGCTGGTGCCGAAGGAACCAGCGGCGGAGCCTGACAAGCTCCCGGGTGGTCCGGAACATGGCGTTGGCTTCCTGCGTGCGGCTCCAGTCAAGCCATGCCGTCGGGTTGTCCTGGCAGTAGGCATTGTTGTTGCCCTGCTGGGTGCGGCCGAGTTCGTCGCCGGCAGTGATCATGGGCACGCCGATGGAAATCAGCAGCGTGGCCATCAAATTCCGGATGGACAACGCCCGCGCCGCCACAATGGCCTCGTTCTCGCTGCGGCCTTCCACGCCGTGGTTGTAGCTGCGGTTGTCGCCGTGACCATCACGGTTCTGCTCACCGTTGGCCTCGTTGTGCTTGCGGTCGTAACTGACAAGGTCCTTAAGGGTGAAGCCGTCGTGCGCCGTGATGAAGTTCACCGACGCCAGCCGGGTGCGGCCAGAGGACGCAAAGAGGTTCGCGGAACCGGCCATCAGCTCAGCCAACGACGCCACCGACCCTCCTTGGCCACCGGCTTCGATGGCCGCGCGGTCCGAAAGCCAGAAGCTGCGGACGCCATCCCGGAAATGGTCATTCCAGTCCGACCATCCCTGCGGGAACCGGCCCGTCTGCCAGCCGCCGTAGCCCACGTCCCAAGGCTCGGAGATGAGTTTGACTGCCGACAACACCGGATCCTCGGCGATGGCCTGCAGGAAGGGGTGCTGGGGATCGAAGGTGTTTCCGGCGTCACGGCACAAGGTCACTGCGAGGTCGAAGCGGAATCCGTCCACGTGGAACTCGTTGACCCAGTAACGCAACGAGTCCAGCGCGAGGTCCACCACTACGGGGTCGCTGAAATCCAAGGTGTTGCCGCAGCCAGTGGTGTCCAGGTAACGGCCATGCGCGTCATGACGGTAGTAGCGTTTCTCCCCGAGTCCCCGGAAGCTCAGCGCCGGCCCGTCAGGACCGGCCTCGGCAGTGTGGTTATAGACCACGTCCAGGATGACTTCGATCCCGGCCGCGTGCAGGAGCTTGACCATGCCCTTGAGTTCGTCCTGCACAGCGTGGGGACCTGCGTTGCGGGCAGCTTCCGTGGCGTAGTCCGAATGCGGGGCGAAAAAGGCCGCCGTGTTGTAACCCCAGTAATTGGTCATGCCAAGGTCCTGGAGGTGCGATTCATCCAAGTGGAAATGGATGGGCAGCAGCTGCACGGCGGTAATGCCCAGCTCGGTGAGGTGCTGGATCATCACAGGGTGCGCCATCCCGGCATACGTGCCGCGGAGGTGCTCGGGAATTTCCGGGTGAAGCATCGTCTGGCCGCGGACGTGGGCCTCATAAATGACCGAAGTCCGCATGGGGGTCCGGGGCGGTTTGTCCTCACCCCAGTCAAAGCCGGTGTCCACGTGGACACTCGTCAGGAACTCGCCATGCTGATCCACGGCGCGACCGTAGGGATCGAGCAGGAGCCGCTGTCCGCCGTCGTCATCCGGGTCCAGCGCCGGAACCGACATGGGCAGCACGTCTTCCAAGGGCGCCGCGCGGAAACCATAGCGCGTGCCCGGAGGGAAGCCGCCCACCAGCCCGAAATGCACGTCGTCTTCGATGTTGGGAAGTATCCGGGCGCGCCACGGTTCGCCCGGCGCTTGGAACACGATCTCCACCCGTTCCAGGTCCGGTGCGAAGACTGCGACGTTTACTTCCTGGTTTTGCGTTCTCTCCGCATCCGTAAGACCGGGCTGGGGCGTGCTCAGTCCGAGGGGTCGTGGCCGCGACGCGTCGACGGCAGCTGCTGTGTCAAAGATAGGCATAACCATTGAAGGCAAGTTTAGTTCCACGCCCGGTATGTGCAGTGCCCGCAGCCCATATGACGACGTTCGAGGCAGCGATTTTGTGTTCCTTGGCATACTGGGAGGCAGAGAAGTGGAGGTTCTATCGTGCGCGTGGCACTCGCCCAAGTCATCTCAGGCCGCGACCTGGCCGAAAACCTGCGTCTCCTGGAGGAGTACGCGCGGCGTGCCAAGGATGGTGGGGCCGGCCTGGTGGTCTTCCCAGAGGCGATGATGCGCGCGTTCGGCAATTCACTGTTGGACATCGCGGAACCGCTGGACGGTCCCTGGGCAGGCCGTGTCCGTGCCATCGCCGAGGAACTGCAGCTGGTCATCGTGGCGGGCATGTTCACGCCCGGCGCTGCTGCGGAGTCCGGGGCGCCGCGTGTGCGCAACACCCTTCTCGCCACCGGGCCCGGCGTCGACGCCAGCTACGACAAGATCCACCTTTTCGATGCGTTCGGCTTCGCTGAATCGGACACCGTTGAGGCCGGTACAGAACCCGTGACGTTCGACGCCGGCGGCCTCACCTTTGGTTTGGCCACCTGCTACGACATCCGTTTCCCCGCCCTGTTCACTGCCAACGCCCAGCGCGGTGCCGTGGTGAACATCGTTTCGGCGTCCTGGGGAGCTGGTCCGGGGAAGGCCGATCAGTGGCAGCTCCTGGCACGTGCACGCGCAGTGGACACCACTACGTTCGTCCTCGCCTGCGGCCAGGGTGATCCAGCCACTCAGGGAATTGAAGCCAAGGGTGCGGCCCCCACGGGAGTCGGGTACTCCGCCGTCGTGTCCCCCTTCGGCCAGGTTCTGGAAGCCCTCGAAGGTGAGCCGGGCCTGATCTTCGCCGACCTCGATGCCGCAGTCGTGGACGACGCCCGGCAGAAGCTCCCCGTCCTGGCCAACCGCCGCGACTTCTGACCCTCGCTCACATCCCTAAGGCTTCCCGCCGACCCTCCCTCACATCCGCCGTGCTTCACATCGACACTCACTCACATCCCCCGTGCTTCACATCGACGCTCCCTCACATCCCCCGTGCTTCACATCGACGCTCACTCACATCCCTAAGGCTTCCCGCCGACGCTCGCTCACTTTCCGCGTGCTTCCCGCCAACCCTCCCTCAACTTTTGGCTGTGGGGCCAATGCTGCCTTTGGTCTATTCGCGGTCAGGAATCGAACCGCTAAAAGGCAGGACGCCAGGCGGTCTACGTCCGAGCGATTGGCGCTCAGGCGGGTGGACCAACCGAGGCCGCTGTCGCCGTCGTGATTCCAGAGCGGCCTAAAGGGTGAGAACGTGAGCAAGCGACCGGCCCAAACAAGCGGGACGTGAGCAAGCGACCGGCCCAAACAAGCGGGACGTGAGCAAGCGACCGGCCCAAACAAGCGGGACGTGAGCAAGCATCAGGCTCAAGCACGCGGAACGTGAGCAAGCATCAGGCTCAAGCACGCGGAACGTGAGCAAGCATCAGGCTCAAGCACGCGGAACATGAGCACGCGTCGGGCATGCGAAAGGCGGCGGTCGCGTCTGCGACCACCGCCTTGGGCACTGCTTACTGGGCGGAGCGTTGCCTCGACACTTCGTACAGCGAGATGCCGACGGCCATGGATGCGTTGAGAGACTCCATGGCGGAGTCGATCGGGATGGAGACGATCTGGTCGCAGTTTTCGCGCACGAGCCTGCTGAGGCCCTTGCCTTCGGAACCAACCACGATGCAGACCGGTTCGGTGGCGACCGTGAGGTCGGGAAGCGAGACGTCGCCGTCGCCGTCCAGTCCCAGGACGTAGATGCCCATGTTCTTGAACTGCTTGAGCGCGTTGTTGAGGTTCGACGCGCGGGCCACCGGTACGCGGACAGCGGCACCGGCGCTGGTCTTCCATGCGGACGCGGTGACGCCCACGGAACGACGCTCGGGTACGATCACGCCGTGCCCGCTGAACGCGGAGACGGAGCGGATGATGGCGCCAAGGTTGCGGGGATCGGTAATGCCGTCCAAAGCCACGAAGATCGGCGCATTGGAAATGTGCCCCTTCTTCCACTTGGCGAGGGTCTGCTCGGCGAGGTCGTAGGCGTCCTCGTATTCGTACGGCGGGATCTGCAGCACGAGTCCTTGGTGGACGGCGTCCTCGGTCATGCGGTCCAGCTCGGGCTTGCCGGTTTCCAGCAGCGGGATGCCGCGCTCGGCCGCGAGCTTGAGGGACTCCTTGACGCGGTCATCCATTTCAATCCGGATGGCTACGTGCAGTGCCTTGGCAGGGATGCCGGCACGCAGGGCTTCGACCACGGAGTTACGGCCGGTGACCAGTTCCTCGGTGGCGCGGCCCTTGGGGCCGGAGCGGGCGCCGGCGCCGCCCGGACGTGCCGGTCCGCGCTTGGCGGCCGAGCGCTCAGCGAGCTGCTTGTTCTTGTACGCCTTGTGGTAGGTGCGGTCCTCCGCCTTGGGCGTGGGACCCTTGCCTTCCAGGGCCTTGCGGCCATGGCCACCGGTTCCGGTGGAGGGGCCCTTCTTGTTCTTGACCGACCGGCGACCATTGTTGGCCATGAGATTCCATCCTTGATTTTGTGAGTAAGTCTGGAATCAAGTCTACTGACCCGATGCAATTCGGCCGCAGCGCCCGTTTGTCAGTCGCGTTTGAGGCTCCAGGTGGCCCCGTCCGCACCATCTTCGACGACGACGCCGGCGGCGGCGAGTGTGTCGCGAATCGCGTCGGAGGCTGCCCAGTCCTTGTTGGCCCTTGCGGCAGCGCGGGCCTGGAGCTGTGCGTCCACGAGGACCTTCAGCGCGGCATGCTCACGGCCCTGCACGGCTTCGGGTTGCTTCACTGCGTCCAGCCCCAGCACCTCGGTCATGGACAGCACGCCGTAAAGGGCCGCCTTGGCGCCGTCCAGGTCACCGCTCGCGAGGGCTGTGTTGCCCGCGCGGACGGTTTCGTGCAGCACGCCGAGGGCTTGCGGGACGTTGAGGTCGTCATCCATGGCAGCAGTGAACGCGGCGGGCATGTTGGCCTGCGGTGCCACGTCCGCGCCTGACCTGCCGGGAACTTTGGCGGACGCTTTCGAGATGAATCCGTCAATACGTTCGACGGCGGCCGCGGCCTCCTGCAGCGACGTGGGCCGGTAATCGAGCACCGAGCGGTAGTGTGCCTGGCCGAGGTAGTAGCGGACGACCCGGGGTGAGGCGAGGTCGAGCATCTCTGCCGGGCTCACGGTGTTGCCGATGGACTTGGACATCTTTTCGCCCTCGTACGTGACCATGCCGTTGTGCATCCAGAAGTTGGCGAATTCGTCGCCGGCGGCCTGCGACTGGGCCATCTCGTTCTCGTGGTGCGGGAAGCGCAGGTCCAATCCCCCGCCGTGGATGTCGAAGCGCGCACCAAGGTACTTGGTGACCATCGCGGAGCATTCAAGGTGCCATCCGGGACGGCCCGCACCCCACGGCGACGCCCAGCTCGCGGACTCCGGTTCGCCTTCCTTGTAGCCCTTCCACAGTGCGAAGTCGCGGGGATCGCGCTTCCTGCTGACGAACTGGGCTTCGACGTCGGGGGCGCCCTGCATGTCGTCGATGTTCTGCCGCGTCAGGGAGCCGTACTTGCTCCACGAGCGCACGTCGAAGTAGACATCGCCCGAGTCGTCCGGCGCGGGGTACGCGTGGCCCCGGTCGATGAGTCGCTGGATGAGCGCGTGCATTTCCGGGATATGTCCGGTGGCCCGCGGCTCGTAGGTGGGGCTTTGGACGCCGAGGGATTCGTAGGCGTTCTCGAATTCCTGCTCGTAGCGGTAGGCCAGGGCCCACCATTCTTCGTTCTGCCGTGCGGAGGGTTCGGCGTCCCAGTCCGGGCCGAACGACTGGGCGGACTTGGCCAGGATCTTGTCGTCGATGTCGGTGACGTTGCGCACCACGGTGACACGGAGGCCACGGAATTCGAGCCAACGGGTCAGCTGGTCGAAGGCGATCGCGGACCGCACGTGGCCCACGTGGGGCATTCCCTGGACGGTGGCCCCGCAGTAGTACACGCTGGCCTTGCCGTCTTCGAGGGGAACGAAGTCGCGGACTTCGGCGGAAGCGGTGTCATAAAAGCGCAGGGTCACCGCTCCAGATTAGCCGATGACGCGGCGTGACCTGCCTACTTGCAGTATTCGCCGATCTTATTGAACTGCACCTTGAGTTTTTCCTGCTGCTCCTGGGTGGCCGCGCCCAGCGACGACGCTGCAGCCTTATCCATGATCGCGGCCATCTCCTTGATGGGGTCGCCGATCTCCGGAGCCAGCTTGTCCGCGATCTGGTGGTAATGCTCAGCGATCTGCTTGGATTGCTGCTGCTGGTTGCCGTCCGGTTTGAAGGCGTCGTTGTTGAGGAAATCGCAGCTGGCTTTCACGTCCATCTTCGGCGTCCCGGCACAACCGCCCAGCAGGAGCGCGGCCGCCAGGGCCGCCGGCAGCAGGACAGCGGAACGCACGACGCCGGCACCTGGCTTACGCATGCGGCGCCCCTTTCGCGGGCCCAGGCACTGCGGCGGGTACCTCATGGCCGGGCATCGGGTAGACCAAGGCTGTGGCGACGGCAGAGATGCCCTCTCCACGTCCGGTGAAGCCCAATCCGTCGCTGGTGGTGGCCGTGACGGTCACGGGAGCGTTGGCGGCTTCGGAGAGGACCCGCTGGGATTCTTCCCGACGCGGAGCAAACTTGGGGCGGTTGGCCACGAACTGCACAGCTACGTTGCCGATCTCGAAGCCGGCAGCACGGACAAGCCGCGCTGCCTCTCCGAGGAGTTTGACGCCAGATGCGCCGGCGTACTCGGGACGGTCCGTACCGAAGTGCGTGCCAAGATCCCCGATGCCGCTGGCGGAGAAGAGCGCATCAGCGGCTGCATGGGCGACGCAGTCGCCGTCGGAATGGCCGGAGAGTCCCTGTTCGCCTTCCCAGAAGAGGCCACCCAACCAGAGCGGCTGGGGATCGTCTTCGGGCGCGAAAGCGTGGACGTCCATCCCGATGCCGGTGCGTGGCAGGATCATGTTTTCCGGGGCCACTATCCCTCCACCCAACGAATCCCAAGGGGGCCTTCCAGGAGGCCTTCGGCGATGATGAGGTCCAGCGGCGTGGTGATCTTGAGGGATTGGCTTGCCCCGCGGACGGCGTGGACCGGGACGCCAAGGAGTTCCACCAGCATGGCGTCGTCGGTGACCGCGGCGGCTTGCTTGTCGTCAAAGAGTTCTGCGGCCTCATGTGCCCGCCGCAGGGTGGCGAGTTCGAAGCCCTGGGGGGTTTGGACGGCGCGGAGCTGTTCGCGCGGTGCCGTGCCGGTGACAACCTCGGGGGCTATGGAGGCGTCCTGGCCATCCGTTTCTGCGACGGTCTTGATGGTGTCCACCACCGGCATTGCGGGTATGACCGCCTTGGCGCCGGACGACAACGCATCGGCGACCCGCTGGAAGACCCGTTCAGGGGTGAGCGCCCGGGCTGCGTCGTGGACGAGGACGAATTCCGTTCCGTCTTCCAAGGCAGCCAGGGCAGCGCGGACGGAATTCGCGCGGGAGGAACCGCCGTCGACGACTGTGACCTCAGGGCCACCATCCACCAGGTCGACTGTGAAGTCCGCGATGGACTCGCGCAGGACGGTGTCGCCCTTGGGCACGGCTACGCAGATCTGGCGTGCGACGTCGGACGAAACAACTCCGCGCAGGGCGTGCATCAGGATGGTCTCGCCGCCCAGCGGAACCTGGGCTTTGGGCATGCCGTAGCCGAGCCGCTCACCGGAGCCGGCGGCAACCACGATCACGGCCGTGACGGCGCGCTTGGAAGGAATACTCATGGTCACCAGAGTACTGCGAGGCATCAGGGGTGATTTGTGGCAAAAAGAAACCCGGCGGCGCTTTCGCACCACCGGGGCTCAATTCTTAGGAAGCCAAGACCTCGTCAAGAACGCTTGCAGCCTTCTCTTCGTCCGTCTTCTCAGCCAGGGCCAGTTCTGAAATCAGAATCTGCCGTGCCTTGGCCAGCATTCGCTTCTCGCCTGCCGAAAGGCCGCGATCGTGATCGCGGCGCCAAAGATCGCGAACGACCTCTGCCACCTTGATGACATCGCCGGAAGCAAGCTTCTCCAGGTTCGCCTTGTAACGACGTGACCAGTTGGTAGGCTCTTCAGTGAACTCGGCGCGGAGAACGTCAAAAACGTGCTCCAAGCCTTCTTTGCCCACTACGTCCCGGACCCCAACAAGGTCAACGTTCTCTGCTGGAACTTCAATGGTCAGATCACCCTGAGCCACCTTGAGCTTGAGATACATCTTCTCTTCGCCCTTGATGGTGCGCATCTTGATTTCCTCAATTTTTGCTGCACCGTGGTGAGGGTAAACTACTGTCTCGCCGACCTCAAAAACCATGTGGACTTTCCCCTTTCCCGCAGATTAGTCTATCACGATTAAGGCATACGACTGGCACCCAAAGGCCTCCTCACCCGCGCCAATACAGGGAAACAGGCCTTAAACGGGTTCATCCAACCTCTTGACGTATTCGCCGAAAGATGCATCAGGCACCCAGTGTGAGCGGCCGGGCTTCTCCACCGACTCCGCCACAAAGCCCTCCCGAATCCTTGTTTTGGACCGTTTGCCGATAGGCTATGGCTGAAAAAGTTTCCAATGACTCTAGGAGTAGGTGTCGTGCGCATTTCTGCGATGAACACTGTCCAGCGCGGCAAGCTGGCAATTGCGGCCGCTGCAATCGGCGTCGGCCTTCTGTCCGTCACCGGCTGTGGCTTCGTCAACGCCCAGCAGACTTCACACCAGTATTCGGCTTCAGACGGGGTCAAGGCCGACCTCGGCAAGCTGCAGCTGCGCAACATGCTGATTGTTGCTTCCGGCGAAAACCAGCCTGGCCGCGTCATCGGTGCGGTCTTCAACCAGTCGAACTCCGACGCCACGCTCTCGATCAGCGGCGCCAACGGCTCCCAGACCGAGATCCCGGTCAAGGCAATGTCCGAGACTTATCTCAACGACGCTGCCGACCCCGCTATCCTCAGCAGCGCTGGAGTCATTCCCGGCGGGCTGACTCCCGTGACGATCCGCAGCGGCTCCGACTCCGCCACGATCAACGTCCCGGTGGTTGACGGCACCCTCCCCGAGTACGCCAAGTACCTCCCGAGCCCCAGCCCTTCGGCCAGCCCGAGCGGTTCGGCAACTCCCGGCGCAACGGGCACCGAGACCAGCTCGGCCACCCCGTCGGCTACCTCCACGAGCTCCGCAGCCGGCCACTAAGGGCCCCTGCCAAGAACCACACAAAAGGAAGGGTCCCGCCGCGGCGGGACCCTTCCTTTTTGCCCCCTCTGGAGTTTTTGTACGAATAACGCCCTTTAGAAGGCTTCTAAAGGGCGTTATCCGTACAAAAACTCCGCCAGGGGTTACGGCTCGAACTTGTAGCCCAGGCCGCGCACGGTCACCAGATAGCGCGGCGCTGACGGATCCGGCTCGATCTTGCTGCGCAGGCGCTTCACGTGGACATCCAGGGTCTTGGTATCCCCCACGTAGTCGGAGCCCCACACACGGTCGATGAGCTGTCCACGCGTCAGGACGCGGCCCGAGTTCCGGAGCAGCATCTCCAGCAACTCGAATTCCTTCAAGGGCAGGGAAACCTGCTCGCCGTTGACACTGACCACGTGGCGTTCGATGTCCATCCGGACAGGACCGGCCTGGACTGTGGAGGTGATGAGCTCCTCGGGCTCCCCTTGCCGGCGGAGGACCGCGCGGACACGGGCCACCAACTCGCGGGAGGAATACGGCTTGGTGACGTAGTCGTCGGCTCCGAGTTCGAGCCCCACAACTTTGTCGATCTCCGAGTCCTTGGCTGTCAGCATGATCACCGGGACGCTGGAGCGTTGGCGCAACTGGCGGCACACCTCTGTTCCCGGCGTCCCGGGCAGCTGCAGGTCGAGGAGGACGAGGTCGGCGCCGTTCCGGTCGAACTCCACCAGGGCATCGCTGCCGTTGTCCACTACCTCGACGTCGAACCCCTCTTTGCCCAAAAGATAGGACAGGGGGTCGCTGAAGGACTCTTCGTCCTCCACTATCAAAATCCGGCTCAAGCGCTGGCTCCTTGCTCTCGGGCGCCAGTGGCGCCCCCTTGGTGGTTCACGTGGTGGGGTTGCCCGGCAGCAATTCCAGGTCCGACGGCGGCACCAGCCGTTGCGGGCCCGGGCGGAAGCGCCGCCGTGGCAGCCGAAGGCGGGAGGCCGGCGTCGTCGTCCTGGCCTTCCATCTCGGGCAGTCGGATGGTGAAGGTGGAACCCTGGCCGGGCTGCGACCAGACGGTCACTTCGCCGCCGTGGTTGGAGACAACGTGCTTGACGATGCTGAGGCCAAGGCCGGTGCCGCCGGTGTGCCGCGAACGTGCTGCGTCGACGCGGTAGAAGCGTTCGAACACCCGTTCCTGGTCCTCGGGCGTCAACCCCTCGCCCTGATCCGTGACGGAGACGGCAACCACGCCTTCCCGGGTCCGGACACCCACGCCCACGCGGGTGTTTTCAGGGGAGTAACGGATGGCGTTGTCGATCAGGTTGCGCAGGGCAGTGACCAGGAGGTCGCGGTCGCCGAAGACCAGGGAATCGGAGTGGCCGCCCACCACGATCTGGATGTTCTTGCTCTCGGCGGGGAGCTGCGAACGGTCCACGGCTTCGGTGATCACCGTGTTGATGTCCACAGCGTGGCCCTGCTGGGCGACGTTGGCGCCCTGGAGCCGTGAGAGTTCGATGATGTCCTGGACCAGGGCCGCCAGCCGACCGGACTCCTTGTGCATGCGCTTGGCGAAGCGGCGCACCGCTTCTTCGTCGTCGGGCGATGCTTCCAAGGCCTCGGCCAGGAGCGAGATCGCGCCGACGGGAGTTTTGAGTTCGTGGGACACGTTGGCCACGAAGTCGTTGCGGATCTCCTCGGTGCGGGTGATCTCGGTCCGGTCATCGGCCAGGAGGACGATATATTCCCAGCCGAGCATGGCGGCCCGTACCTGCACCACGATGGTGCCTTTGCCGAGCGGCCCGCGGGGAAGTTCGTATTGTTCCTCCAGGATCACACCGTCGCGGCGGACCTTGGCGGTCATGTCGAGGAGCTGCTTATGCACTACCGTGTGGCCGCGGACCAGCCCGTAGGCGTAAGCGGCGGGGCTCGCACGGACCACGCCGTCGATCGCGTCCACCACGACGAACGCACGCCCGACGACGGCAAGGACTTCCGCTGCCCCCTCAGGGAGGAGGGGCTCGGCGACGTCGAGGTCCACGATGCTGCGCTGCCGTTCGCTGATCCTGAAAGCGAGCATGCCAAAGACGCCCAGCGACAAGCCAACGAGGCCTGCAATGACACCTATGAGCAACGGATCCACGTGTCCAGCTTATGCTGTGGAATCAGGGCGGAGCATTGATCCGGCGCCAAATGCCGACGGTTCAACTAACGTTCATCTAAAGGTGCCAAACAGTTCACGGGGCCCTGACACAGTTACTGGTTGGACTGCCAATGTTTTTGAAGTCCTGTCCCTTCAGGGGGCTCGGGATTTCCAAGGAAAGGACGCCTTAGTGCGCAAGGTTTTTCAGGAGGAGCTCACCCAGGTAGGTGACGACCTCATCGAGATCTCCAAGCTGGTTCACGAAGCGATCACGAAGGCCACGACGTCCTTCGAAGGCGCCGATGTGGACCTTGCACAGGATGTCATTGCGGCAGATGCCAGGATCGATTTCCTGCAGAACAGCCTTGATGAGCGCGCCATCGACATCCTGGCATTGCAGGGTCCCGTGGCCAGCGACCTCCGCATGATCGTGGGTTCGCTCCGCATGAGCGCTTCCCTGGAGCGCATGGGCGACCTCGCCCGCCACGTGGCCCAGCTGGCCCGCTTGCGCTACCCGGCAACCGTGATTCCTGCTTCGCTGACCCAGACCTTCAAGGCCATGGCCCAGCACGACATCGACATCACCGCGAAGGTCATCGAGCTCCTCGAGACGCGCGACCTTGAAGTTGCCCGCGATATCCTCAAGATCAACATCGCCGTGGACGACCTCCACCTCAGCGTCTTCAAGGCCATTGCCTCCCCCGAATGGAACGAGAACCCCGCCACCACGGTGGATGTTGCCTTGGCCAGCCGCTACTTCGAGCGCTTCGCCGACCACGGCGTCTCGGTTGCCCGCAAGGTCACCTACCTGGTGACGGGCGAATGGCAGCCTGAGGGCTTCTAACGCACAAACCGCAGAACATACGACGGCGGCCGGTCACCTGAGGTGACCGGCCGCCGTCGTTAGTCTGGGGCGAAGAACCGCGAAGCCCTATTTCTTGCCCTGGTTCGCTACCGCGAGGATGGCCTCAGCAGCTGCGTCGGGATCCAGGTAGGTTCCACCGGGCTTGATCGGCTGGAAGTCCTCGTCCAGTTCGTAAACCAGCGGGATGCCGGTCGGGATGTTCAGGCCGGCGATGGCGTCGTCGCTGATGCCGTCCAGGTGCTTGACCAGGGCGCGCAGGGAGTTGCCGTGGGCCGTGACCAGAACGGTCTTGCCAGCCTTGAGGTCTTCCTTGATGTCCGATTCCCAGTAAGGGAGGAGGCGGACCAGGACGTCCTTGAGGCATTCGGTACGGGGCAGGGCGTCGCCGAGATCCTTGTAACGGACATCGTGCGCCTGGGAGAACTCGCTGTCATCGGACAGCGGCGGCGGCGGTGTGTCGTAGCTGCGGCGCCATTCCATGAACTGCTCTTCGCCGAATTCGGCGAGGGTCTGGGCCTTGTCCTTGCCCTGCAACGCACCGTAGTGGCGTTCGTTGAGGCGCCAGTCGCGCTTGACGGGGATCCAGCCACGGTCGGCCTTGTCCAAAGCCATGTTGGCCGTGTTGATGGCACGCTTCAGCAGGGAGGTGTAGAGGATATCCGGGAGGATGTTGTTCTCTACCAGGAGCTCCCCGCCGCGTACTGCTTCTTTGCGGCCTTGGTCGTTCAGGTCAACGTCCACCCAACCGGTGAACAGGTTCTTGGCGTTCCATTCGCTGTGGCCATGGCGCAGCAGAATCAGCTTGTAAGTCATGGTTTTCATCCTAGCCGAGGGCTCCGGTGCCCTGCCCGGCGTTACGAACAGCAACGTGGGCTCAGTCACGGTCCATCAGGCGCCATCGAACGGGCCATAAGCGACCCGGCGTTGCAGGATAAAGTGGGGCCGTGGTGCAAAAGGCGGAACGGGTGGGCTCTCCCCGCAGTCGGGGCGGCAACCCGTTACGCAAACCGATCGGCAATATTACCCGCGGCACCACCAACCCCAACCGGATGCGGCGGCTGGACCGCTGGCTGGCCGGCCCGCAGGCGTGGCGGCTGCGCACCGCCGTCGAGCCTTTGGTAGTGGACCTGGGCTATGGCGCCTCGCCGGCTACCGCCGTCGAGCTTTTCGAGCGGCTGCAGGCCGTCCGCCCGGATGTACAGGTCCGTGGAATCGAGATTGAACCGGAGCGTGTCCGCAGCGCCAAGGCCCTGGAAAGGCCCGGACTCAGCTTCTCGGTAGGCGGTTTCGAAGTTCCGGTGCCGGGCAACCCCGTGCTGGTCCGGGCATTCAACGTGCTCCGGCAATATGAAGAAGCGGACGTCGCCGCGATCTGGGCCCTGGTGCAGTCCCGCCTGGCGCCGAACGGACTGTTCATTGACGGCACGTGCGACGAAATCGGCCGCCGTGTCACCTGGGTGGCCCTGGATCCGGAGCGTCCGCTGAGCCTGAGTTTTTCTGTCCGGTTCGGAAGCTTCGAGCTGCCTTCCGAAGTTGCCGAGCGGTTGCCCAAGGCGCTCATTCACCGGAACGTGCCGGGTGAGCCGATCCACGCGTTCCTGCAGGCAATGGACAAGGCCTGGCTGGAGGCGGCGCCGTTGGCTTCGTTCGGCAACAGGCAGCGCTGGACCGGGATGTGCCGTTCACTGCGCGACGCCGGGTGGCCGCTCCAGGATGGCCCTTCGCGGTGGCGCCTTGGAGAAATGACGGTGGCCTGGGACGCGGTGGCGCCCGGCCAGCGCTGATACAGCAGGGGCTGGGTCTACCAGGGTCCGTACGGGCCGACGTTGCGGTTTCCGCCGCTGCCAGCCTCGCGGACTGCCGGCCGGACATCGGCGAGGTAGACGCAGGAGGCTGTGACTGCAGCGATGCCGAAGAGGCCAAGGCTGCCGCCGCCGGTAAGCATCGTCAGACCACCGATGGCGAGAGCCACGCCGGTGAGGGCCAACCAGAACGTCTTGGTCCGCTTGGAAGCGGCCACAAACAGGGTGGGTCGGTGGCGCAGGCAATCAACGAATGCCCACAGTTCCAAGGCAAGGGCCACCAGTCCCAGGATTATGTAGACCCCGGAGGTGACGTACGCGATCAAGATTTTTCCGTCCACGTCCTCCAGCCTAGCTGTCCAACGCCTTCAGTGCTTGCTCAAGGTCGGACCAGAGGTCTTCCACGTTCTCAATTCCGACGCTCAAGCGGACCAGGTTCTCCGGAACGCTCAGCGGCTCGGCGGTGTGCCGGCGTCGTCGCTCAATCAGCGACTCAACTCCGCCCAGTGATGTTGCCGGGAGCCAGAGCTGCAACGCGCGGACCAGTTCGTCAGCAGCTTCGGCACCGCTGCGTTGGTTGTCGCCGGCGATCTGGATGCACAGGATCGAGCCGAAACCCTTCATCTGGGCCTTCGCGCGCTCATGGCCCGGATCCGTGGGGAGGCCGGGGAACCGGATGGCTTCCACGCGTGGATGGGTGCTGAGCCTTTCAGCGAGCGTGGCTGCGGAGGCCTGCGAGCGCTCGATCCTCAACGCCAGGGTACGCAGGCCGCGAAGAGCCAGCCAGGCCTCGAACGGCCCGGCGATTCCTCCGTGGATGATGCGGTGGTGAAGGAGCGTGGCGCGCAGCTCAGGGTTGGACGTCACCAGAGCCCCGAGAACGACGTCCGAATGCCCGGCCAGGTATTTGGTCACCGAGTGAAGCACGACGTCGGAGCCCAGGCTGAGGGGCTGCTGCACCAGGGGCGTGGAGAAGGTATTGTCCGTGACCACGAGGGCGCCCACGGCGTGGGCGGCATCAGTGAGCGCGCGGATATCTGCGATTCCGAGCATGGGATTGGTGGGGCTTTCCAGCCACAGCAGGTCAGCTTTTTTGCCGTCCTCAGGGCTGATCAGGGCCTTCACCGCCTCCGTGTCCGTGATGTCCACGGTGCGGAGTTCCAGGAAGCCTTTCTCCGCCAGCTCCGTGGCCATGACAAGCGAACCTGCGTAGCTGTGGGACGGCATCACCACGACGCCCCCGGCGGGAACCAGGGAGAGCGCCGAACTCACTGCGGCCAGCCCGGATGCGTAAAGCAGTCCCGGCAGGGTGGCGCCTTCAAGTTTGGCCAGCGCGTCCTCGAAGGGGTCCCAGGTGGGGTTGGCGTAGCGGCCATAGCCCCGGTCGCCGTCGCCCAGGCTGCCTGTACCGAAGTATGTGGAGGACAGGACGATGGGTGGATTCACCGGTTCGTCGTGGGCGCGTTCAGGACGACCGGCAGCAACCACAACGGTTTCAGGCGACAATTCGGCGGCGTGCTGATCGGAAAGGCTCATGCTTTCAGCGTAGTCGCGGGGAATGCTGTGGATGAAAGGCATTACGCGCCTTTGCTGTCAGGGAAGCTCGGTAGGCTAGACGCGTGAGTATTCAGAGCACAGGTCTTTTCATCGCGTTCGAAGGCGGGGACGGAGCGGGCAAGTCCACACAGGCCGCCCGGCTCTCCGACGCCCTCGAATCCCGGGGGCTCACCGTACTGCGCACCCGGGAACCGGGCGGCACCCCTATTGGCGAGAAACTGCGCTCCCTTGTGCTTGACCATGGCCACGGCACCATCGATGCCCGTACCGAGGCCCTGATGTTCGCCGCTGCCCGCGCGGCCCACGCGCATCAGGTCATTCGCCCGGCTTTGACTCAGGGAACGGTGGTCATCACGGACCGCTATGTTGATTCCTCCGTCGCCTATCAGGGTGTTGGCCGCGGCCTGGGCGCTGAAGGCGTTTTGTCCCTCAACGAATGGGCCACCGAAGGCCTCCATCCGCACCTGACGGTACTGCTCGACGTCGACCCCGCCCATGGCCGCCGACGCCGCACCGCAGGGGACACCGCCGAGGACCGGTTGGAATCCGAGCCCGACGAGTTCCATTCAGCCATCCGCCACGCTTTCCTGGATCTGGCCGAGGCCGCACCATCGAGCTATCTGGTCCTGCCGGCCGGCGAGGAAATCGAGGCCTTGGCTGCCCGGATCCTGGAGCGCGTGGAGTCACTGTTGGGTGACCGGGTTCCCGGTTCACGCCAGTGAGCGTCTGGGACGACCTCCAGGGCCAGACCCCGGTTGTCGCACAACTGAAGCAGGCGGCGCAGGGCGACACGGGCCTCACCCACGCGTGGCTCTTCACCGGTCCCCCCGGCTCGGGCCGTTCAAATGCGGCAAAAGCGTTCGCCGCGGCACTGAACTGTGAGCAGGATGATGTCACGCAGCGTGGCTGTGGTGTCTGCGCGGCGTGCCACACCATCCTCGGCGAGACCCACTCCGATGTGACCTTCGTGCGGACGGAAAAAGTCACCATCACCATCGATGAAGCCCGCGAGCTTGTTTCCAAGGCCGGAGACCGTCCCGCCACGGGCCGCTGGCGGATCATCGTGGTGGAGGACGCGGACCGCATGGCCGAGCGCACCACCAATGTCCTGTTGAAGGCCATCGAAGAACCGACCCCGCGCACCATCTGGATGCTGTGTGCCCCTTCGCCAGCCGACGTCCTGGTCACCATCCGTTCCCGCTGCCGTCCGGTGAGCCTGCGGCTTCCGCCGGCTGCCGACGTCGCGGACCTCTTGGTGAGGCGCGACGGCGTCGAGCGCCAGCTTGCGGAGCGGGCGGCGCGGGCGGCCCAGAGCCATATCGGCATTGCCCGCCGCCTCGCCCGCGACGCGGATGCCCGGGAGCGCCGCCTGGAGACCGTTCGGATCCCCTTGGGCCTGCGGGGAGTCACGGCCGCTGTGATGATGGCCGAGAAGCTGGTCAAGATCGCCACGGAGGAAGCCAACAGCTCCAACGATGAACGGGACGCCGCTGAGAAAATAGCGCTGCTCGCGAGTCTTGGCGCCCCCGAGTCCGGGACTCTGCCGCCCTCCATGCGCAGCCAGGTCAAGCAGCTTGAGGATGACCAGAAGCGTCGCGCCAAACGCTCCATCACGGACTCCCTAGACCGTACCCTGACGGATCTGTTGTCCTTTTACCGGGACGTACTGATCATCCAATTGGGGAACGCCGTTGAACTGGTCAACGTTGAGCTGAAGGGTGATCTGGAAGAATACGCAGGCCGTTCAACGCCGGAAACCACCCTGGCCCGGATGGACGCCATCAACAAAGCCCGGGTCCGTATCACCACCACCAACGTGGCCCCGCTGTTGGCGGTCGAGTCCATGGCAACCAGCCTCATCCAGCAATAGGAGAACGCATGACGTCCGCACCCCGCCGGCCCGCCGGTAACCCTTCAAGGGACCGGTCTGCCCGGCTGTCTGCGGGTGGTGCTGTTCCTCGGGGGGCTGCACGACGTGGAACCCGCAGCCGCGGGTTCGCGGCGATGTGCGTGGCATTGGCGTCAATGCTGGTCCTCAGCGCCTGCACGGTGCCGTTCCTGCCGGCGCCCACCGCGAAGCCCTCCACCAGCACTGTGGATCCCTCCATCGCCGCCTCGGCTCCCAAGGGCCTGGAGAAGTTCTACTCGCAGTCCGTGGAATGGAGCTCTTGCGGAGACGGACTGCAGTGCGGCAAGATCCAGGTCCCCATGGATTACGCGCAGCCGGGTTCCGCGGAGATAACCCTCGCCGCCATCAAGCTGCCCAGCACCGGAGACAAAAAGGGCTCCATCCTGGTCAACCCCGGGGGTCCCGGGGGCTCGGGGGTGGACTTCATCAAAGATGCAGGCACCACGCACTTCACAGAAAAACTCCGGGCGAATTACGACGTCGTGGGCTTCGACCCCCGTGGCGTGAAGGACTCCGCGCCGGTCAAATGCATGACCGACGCCGAGCGTGATGCCGCCAGGGCAAAGGTGTTCCGCAAGAACACCGACGAAGGCCTGGCGGCGGCCATAGCGTTCAACAAGTCTTTTGCCGAGCAGTGCGCCCAGCAGACAGGGCCCGTCCTCGGACACATTGATACCGTCAGCGCGGCCAAGGACCTCGACATCCTGCGTGCCGTGGTGAACGACGCCAAGCTCAACTACCTGGGCTTTTCCTATGGGACGTTCCTTGGGTCCACCTACGCTTCGCTCTTCCCGGACAACGTTGGCCGGCTGGTCCTCGATGGAGCGGTGGACCCGTCCATCAGCAATGAGGAGCTGACCGCAGGCCAGGCCAGGGCGTTCGAAAAGGCAATCCACACCTACGTAGCCAGCTGCCAGAAGCAGAACCAGTGCCCTATGAGCGGGTCGGTGGAAAACGGTGTGCAGGAAATCAGGGACCTCATCAGCGCCGTGGACGAGAACCCGCAAACCGCCAAGGACGGCCGGTTGGTTACCGGCAACGACTTCGTCAACGGCCTCATCCTGCCCCTCTACAACGACCAGAGCTGGCCGGCACTGACCCAGGCCCTGGACAGTGCCTTCTCCGGCGACGTTTCGCAGATGATGCGGCTCGCCGACCTTGGCGCGGACCGCGAACCCAACGGAACGTACAGCTCCAACTCCGCTTTCGCTTTCCAAGCCATCAACTGCCTGGACTACCCCATGGTCATGGACACCGCAGGCATGCGTGCGGAGGAGGCCAGGCTCATCCAGGACTCCCCCACGTTCGGTGCATTCTTTGCCTACGGCGGCGTGAACTGCAAGGACTGGCCGTACCCGAACACCCGGACACCGGCGCCCGTCAAGTACAGCGGTGAAGCTCCCATCGTGGTGGTGGGCACCACGGGAGACCCCGCCACTCCCCTGGCGTGGTCGCAGTCGCTGCGCAAGCAGCTCGAGAACGCTTCCCTCGTCACGTGGGAAGGCGAGGGGCACACCGCCTACGGCCGCTCGAACTCATGCGTCAGCTCCGCCGTCGACGACTACTTTGTTGACGGAAAGCTGCCGCAGGACGGCCTCACCTGCTAGAGGTGCCTGGCTTCGCGTTTCTCCACCAGGAGCGGGAGCTGCATGATGGAATCGACGACGGCGGTGGCGCCGGCCGCGCGCAGGGTTGCCTCTGAGTGTGAGCCGGTCAGCACCCCCGCGACGAGTGAGGCCCCCGAACGGACGCCCGAGAGCATGTCCGAGCTGGTGTCGCCCACCACGGCGACTTCGCGCACGTCATCGAGGTCGAGTGCGAGCACTGCGGTGAGGATCATGTCCGGGTAGGGTCGTCCGCGTCCGGCATCCGCCGGGCACAGACTGAGATCGGCCAGGCCCATCCACCCCAATGATTCGAGCACCATGTTCTGGGTGTGGCGTCCGAAGCCGGTGGCCAGGCAGACCTGCATCCCGGCCTCACGCATCCACAAGATGGCGTCTTCCGCTCCGGTAATGGGGCGGACGCCGCCGTCGGCAATCATGTCGTCGTACGCCCGTTCGAAGACGTTGTTGGCACTCCGGGCCACGGCAGGGTCCTCGAACAAGTGGCTGAAAACCGTCATCTTGGAGAAGCCCATGGTGTCCCGGGCATAGCCGAGCATGCTCTCGAAACGGCTGCTGCCCGGTTCAATCCCGTGTTCCACCAGCGCCCGGGACATAGCCTGCCCGGTCCGGCCATCGTCGGTGATGGTAGTCCCCACCATGTCCACGACCGCCAGCTTCAGCCGGTTGGGTGTGTGGTTGGCGTCCCTGGTCAGTGCGTCCCCGGTCATTGAGCGGCTCCTTCGGCTGTGCTTCGCGGCGAGTGGACCCCGCCGCAGTTGATTCCCCAGCTTCCGGCGAGCGGGAAGCCGCAGCCTGAACCGGGCCCGACGCCCGGGTGAACATCCCCGCAACGGCCGCCACCGTGCTCGTTTTGACCCGGGCGCGGTGCCTCTATTACAGTTATGTCTTGCGTGATCGCCCGGGAAACCGGGGATGAACGCGGTGCTTCCTTAGCTCAGTCGGTAGAGCGTTTCACTCGTAATGAAAAGGTCATCAGTTCGATTCTGATAGGAAGCTCGGACAAGGAAACCCCCGGAAATCATGTGATTTCTGGGGTTTTCTTTTGCCCTTAGACGCCTCGGCGATGGTCGAAATATCGAACATATCCGCCAACGGCTCGATATGTTCGAAATATTGATCAAAGGGGGATTTTGAGGTGGCACTGGTACCGCGCTTCTCCAAGCTTCAGGTTCGCCCATGAGCCGCCGGAAGACGCTCGCAACCTAGCCGATCAGCGCCCGGTACTTGGACCGCCGTGCCTGCAAACCGGGCGCACCCCGCCGCGCCAGGCCTTGAAGCTCGACGGCGATCACCTCACCCATCCGGTGGCAGAACTCCACCGGGGCGGCCGCCGCATCCGGGACTTCCTCCACCACCACGTCCACCACGCCACTGGCTGCGAGCGCCGCCGCGGTGATGCCCTGACTTTCCGCGAGCGCCGCAGCGTGCACAGTGGTCCTGTGCACGATCGCTGACGCCCCTTCCGGGGGCAGGGGTGCCAACCACGCATGCTGGGCTGCGATCGTACGGTCTGCCGGGAGCAAGGCCAGCGCCCCTCCCCCGGTTCCTTGACCCAGCAGGACTGACAACGTAGCTGTTCCCACTCCGAGGAGGTCGTACAACGAGCGGGCGATCTCGGCGGCGAGCCCGCCTTCTTCGGCCTCCCGGGAGAGGGAGGCCCCCGGTGTGTCGATAACGGTGACCAGCGGCAGCCGCAGTTCCTTGGCCAGACGCATCCCGCGCCGGGCATCCCGCAGCGAGGCCGGTCCCATCGCGTTGTTGCGTTGATGCCCCACCAGCACGCACGAGGTGGCGCCGAATCGGGCAAGGGCCACCAGCATGCCGTGGTCTTTGGTGCCATCACCCGCCCCACGCAGCAACACAACACTGCCCGCGGCATGCCGCAGGAGTTCAGCAGTGGATGGCCGCAGGGGATCCCGGGAACGGAGGACGGACTCCCAAGCAGTCTGCCCGGCTGCCCCGGCCGTGGCGGAGCTGGTGGACGGCAGCGCACCGCCGCCCACCACGTGCCCGGGCTCAAGCAGATCCAGCACCCGCCCAAAGTAGTCCCCCAACCCTTCAGGCGGAACCACGGCGTCCACCAATCCGTGGTCGAAGAGGTTCTCCGCCGTTTGGACACCTGAGGGGAAAGCCTCTCCATGCAGTGCCTCATAGACGCGCGGGCCCAGGAAACCCAGGAGAGCACCCGGCTCGGCAGCAGTCACGTGCCCGAGCGAACCCCACGATGCCATGACTCCCCCTGTGGTCGGATGCCGGAGGTACACCAAGTACGGCAGGCCCGCGGTTCGATGTTCCTGCACGGCCGCCACGATTTCCACCATGCCCAGGAACGCGCTGGTACCTTCCTGCATGCGGGTCCCTCCAGACGCCGGCATGGCGATGAGAGGCAAGCCCTGTTTGGTGGCACGTTCGACGGCGGACACCAACCTTTGTGCCGCATCCCGCCCGATGGACCCGGCCAGGAAGGCGAAGTCGGACACCACGATGGCGACGCGATGATTGCCTATTCGGCCCTCCCCGGTGAGGATCGACTCATCGCTGCCTGATTTGCCGGCGGCGGCAGCCAGCTCGGCAGCGAACCCTTCAGGGACGGATGGGAAGACGTCGGCCCCGCGAACCGGGGCGTCCCACGAAAGGTAGCTCCCGGCGTCGAGCATGTAGTCCAGCAGTTCGCGCGCGCCGAGGCGCCGTCGCGTAGCCGTTTCAGTCATCAATGTCCTCCCCCGCGAGCCAGCCCCGGATCTCCTCGTTGTGCTGGTTGAGCACCGGAGGCGCACAATGGGCTCGCCGGGTGGCTTCCGCCCCGGAGACGTTATCGAAGAAACGCAGCGGCGGTCCGGGCAGCGTGACAGCTCCGAGCACCGGGTGGTCAACGTCGATCAGCAGGCCTTGCGAAGCCAGTTGCGGCCACTCATAGACCTCTTTCAAGGAGCGCACCTTCCCGGCGGGAATTCCCGCGCCGGCAAGTTTCGCCAGCAACGGTTCGGCGTCGTAGTCGGCAAACGCTGTTTCGACTACGTCGATCACGTGCGTGCGGTTCCGCACCCGATCAGCGTTGGTGGCAACGCCGTCGGCCGTGGGATCAAGGCCAAAGGCGGAGGTGAAGGCCGCCCACAGCTTCTCGCTGCCGACACTGATCTGCACACTTCCGTTACGGCAACGGAAGAGCCCATACGGCGCGATGGAGGGGTGGTGGTTGCCCTGGGCTTCAGGCGACTCCCCCGCAACCGTCACCTTGGTCCCTTGGAAAGCATGGACCCCCACCAGTGATGCCAGGAGCGACGTCCGCACCACCTGCCCCTGGCCAGTCCGTTCGCGTTCCAGCAGGGCGGCGACCACCCCGTATGCCCCGTACATGCCGGAGAGCAGGTCCGCGATGGGCACGCCCACGCGTTGTGGATCATCGGGTCCCGAGCCCGTCAGGGACATGAGCCCGGCCTCGCCCTGGAGGATCTGGTCGTAACCGCTGCGCTGTGATTCGGGACCATCGTGGCCAAATCCGGTGATGGACAGGATCACCAGGCGCGGGTTGATGGCGTGCATGGCGTCGGTGCTGAAACCAAGCCGCTCAAGCACGCCCGGCCGGAAGTTCTCCACCACCACGTCCGCACGTTCCAGGAGTTGGCGCAGGACTGTCCGGCCGTCGTCGCTCTTAAGGTCCAGGGCCAGGGACTCCTTGTTGCGGTTGCAGGAGAGGAAGTAGGTGGCCTGTGGATCGTCCTCGGGGCCGACGAAAGGCGGACCCCACCCGCGGGTGTCATCCCCCGTGCCAGGATTCTCGATCTTGATGACCCTTGCTCCCAGGTCGCCCATCATCATGGCCGCATGCGGGCCAGCGAGCGCACGGCTGAGGTCCACCACGAGCCTGCCGGAAAGCGGGCCGCCGGTGTCCTGAAGCGCAGGTGCCGGTTCGGTCAATGCTGAAGTCATGGGGACGCTCCTTGCAGCTCAGTTGCCCAGGCGGGACAGGAGGACGGCGACGGCGGCAGAGATTCCCCCGGCCAGGGAACCTTCCAGCTCGGGGGCGAAGAAGGGCGAATGGTTGACCGGGACAGGTCCCGGACCGTCGAACACAGCACCCGGCGTACCGCCGAACATCCAGAACACGGAAGGGACGCCAATGGCCGTACCCAGGTGTCCAAAGTCTTCGCTGCCCATCATGGGCGGGGTCACCTCGACAGACTCCGCCCCCAACGCATCTCGCAGTGCCTCCAAAACAGCAGGAACGGCGTCGGGGTCGTTGTAGCACTGCGGGAAGCGGTACAGCTCTTCGATCTTCGGGCCCGGTGCTCCGGAGGCAGCTGCCTCGGCCTCAATGATGCGTCGGACGGCGGTCAGGACCTGGCCTCGGACCGCTTCGTCGAAGGTGCGGATGTTGAGGGTGAACTCCGCGGAAGCCGGGATGATGTTCTCCTTCAGGCCGGCGTGGAAGGTTCCAACCGTTACGACGGCGGACTTCCGGGGATCCAGCTCGCGGGACACGATGGTCTGCAGCCGGGTAACCATGTGGGCTGCCATGACGATGGGATCGATGGAGTCCTGGGGCTGCGAGCCGTGCGACTGCTGTCCGTGGACCGTCACGCGGAGGGAATCGGCCATTGCTGCCACCGGACCGCTGGAAATCGATACCGTGCCCACGGGCCGTGGCATGACGTGCTGCCCGAACACGACCTCCGGGCGGGGAGCCCTGTCCCAGAGCCCGTCCTCCAGCATGGCCAGCGCCCCGGCGGCCGTTTCTTCACCGGGCTGGAAAATCAGCACCAGCGTCCCTGACCAGGCGTCCTGGTTTCCGGCGAGGATTTCCGCAGCCCCCAACAGGCTGGCCACGTGGGTGTCGTGGCCGCAGCCGTGCATCACCGGAACCTCGGAACCGTCCAGCATTCCCGTGTCCGTGCTGGCGTAGTCCAGGCCCGTGGCCTCTTCGATGGGCAGCCCATCCGTGTCCGCGCGGAACGCGACTACGGGCCCCTCACCGTTGCGCAGGATGCCGACCACCCCTGTCCCGCCGCAGCGGAAGTGGTCCACACCGAGCCGGTCCAGCTGTTCCTCGATAAGGGCAGCCGTGGCGTGCTCCTGCATGGAGAGTTCGGGGTGTGCGTGGAGTCTGCGGTACAGCTCGTGGAGCGCCGTGGTCTGTTCGGTATTGAGGTGGAGGACAGTGGCGGTTTGGGTCATGGTCTTCTTCTTTCTGCTGCGTGCTGACGGTGTGGGGGGCGGCGGCTACTCGATGTGGATCGGTGTGGCGGCTGCAACCTGCTTTCCGCGGAAGAACCACGCCAGCAGGATGGTCCCCAGCACGGCGATCGCTGTGGACACCATGGCAAGCGACGGCACCAGGGGCAGCACCACGAAGACGACGACGGCGGACACCACCAGTGCGAACACGGTGGTGCGGGGCTGCTTCATGGAGACGATGGCCTGGACCAGCACCGCGCCGAGGACGGTGGGCAGGACGTACAGCCGGGTAACGGTCAGCACCGACGGCGGAATGACGCTGATGAGCCAGCTGCCCAGGAGGCCGACGAAGATGGCGAGCGAGACCAGGTGCACCACTGCGGCTCCGCAGATGGCAACAACGGCGGCCAGTTCGGCCCGCTTGCTTCCCGGCTTTGCGCCGATGTTGGTTTGGGCAATCAACGCCGCGGGCAGGAGCTTGTTGGAAATATTGCCGATCATGAATGCTTGGTACATAGCTGCAGGGCCGAGGATCGGGAAGTAGGTCAGCGGCTCGACGATCCAGATGATGCCGAATGTTGCGGCGACCGCGGCAAAGGCGATCCAGAGCTGGGCCGGCGCGATGTCCAAGCCGCCGGCGAAGACCAGGTACAAGGGACCGGCCACTGAGATGAGGAGTCCGGCGATCATGGTGATCTGCCCCCAGCGGGACGTGGTCCGGTTGAAGTCCGCCATGGCATTCGTGGTGGCTGAGGTGGTGAGGGTGGAGGTCATGATGTTGTTCCTTTCGTGTCCTGACGGTCTCTCAGGCGGCCAGTCCGGGCGCGGCGGCCAGGAAAGCGGCACCAAGGCCAATGACGATTGAGAAGCCCAGGCCCCATTCGCGCAACCAGCTCTTGCCGAGCCGCTTGGCCAGCAGCAAGCAGACCCCCATGACGGCGGCAGAGACGACGAAGGAGAGGACATGGATGCCGGACTTGGGAAGTTCCGTCAGGCCAAGGCAGGAGAACGCACCGATCAATGCGGCTGCCGGGACAATCGCCATGGCGGCCGGATTCACCGAACGGATCTTGGCGTCACCCTTACGGAGGATTGGAGTGAGGATGAGGGTGGCCAGCATCCACATGGCTCCGCCGATGCTCATGGCGAAGAAGGCCACCGCGAAGACGCTTTGGGTGTAGCTGGCATCGCCGAGTTTGGCCCCCATGGACCCGGCAGCGATGCCCGCGGCCGAGACGTCGTAAGCTGCGGAGCCAATGAGGCCGATCCTGGAGAGGACCGCCGGTGCGCCGAACAGACCAAGGAGGGCGATGGCTACGAGGGAGACGGCGAGAGAAGGGCCGATGGCCGAGACGGCACCGGACCGGAACGACGTCCGGATGTCTTGGCTGCTCATCTCCACTGACGGTGCAGCGCGGCGGGCCGCCTTCATGAAGATGACGGACTGGATGATGATGACGCCGAACACGCCTGCAACGCAGATCCAGAGAACCGGGTTGTTGGCTATGGCCAGGATGTCGCTGGAGCTGCCGGCAGCCAACGGATGCGCTGTCAGGGGCTGAAATGCCTGGGGTTGGAACATGGAAACCTCCGCGTGAAAGCCCCTCCTGCAGTTCCCAACCGGACGACGTTGTGCGGCGCGGGCTACAGCTTGGGGCGGGTCCATGCCCATCGACCGGATCGGCCAGTGGGTTAGCAACACCTTCCGCTATGAGCCGGATCACACACAATAGCTGACGGAATCCGCCAAATATCTGGCCGAAACAGTCAAACGATGCCGCTTGGGCGGGGCGCCCTTCCGGGGTGCGATGTGACTCGGCACACTTTCAGCAAGCGAATATCCAGCAAAGGAGCACCATGTCCAGCACCATTGGCGAGCTGTCCGCCGTCGAACTCACCGCCGCGATCCGCAGCAAGGAAATCTCGGCGCGCGAAGCCCTGGACGATCATCTCCAGCGGATTTCGGATGTGAACCCGGTGATCAACGCCGTGGTGACGTTGGATGCCGAAGGCGCACGTGCCCTGGCGCTCAATGCCGATCAGCTGACGGCGTCCGGGGCCGAACTGCCTCCCCTGCATGGCCTGCCCATGACCCATAAGGACACCAACAACACCGCCGGCATGCGCACCACCCAGGGCTCCCTGGCGTTGCGCGACTTCGTGCCCGACGCCGACGACCTCATCATTGCGCGGCTCAAGTCGGCGGGCGTCGTCAGCACCGGCAAGTCCAACGTTCCCGAGTTCGGAGCCGGATCACACACGTTCAACGACCTCTTCGGAACCACCACCAACCCGTACGCGCCCGCCCTGAGCGCCGGGGGCAGCAGTGGCGGGGTGGCTGCGGTCGTCGCTTCCCGGATCCAGGCGATCGGCGACGGCAGCGACATGGGCGGTTCGCTCCGGATCCCGGCTTCGTTCTGCAACGTGGTGGGCTTCCGGCCGTCGACGGCGGTGATCCCCATGCCGTCCGACGTCAACGCCTATGCGTGGCTGGGAAGGACAGGGCCTATGGCCCGCAGCGTGGAGGACATTGCGTTGTTCATGTCCGTGACCGCAGGCAGCGATCCCCGGGTACCGCACCCCGAAGGGCTGGATCCCAAGGTTTTCCGCTCCAGCTTGGAGACGGACATGCGGGGTGTGCGGATCGGCTGGTCGCGGGATTTCGGGATCGGCGTGCCAGTGGAACCGGAGATCCTGGAACACCTGGAACGACAGTTGTCAGTGTTCGCTGACCTGGGGGCCATCGTCGAGGAAGCAACGCCGGACTTCAGCGAGGCTGACCTCGTTTTCGGGAACACCCGGGCCATGGACTTCGCCGCAGGACTGGGCCCGATCCTGGAGCGTTCCGGCGACGTCATCAAGCCGGAAGTGCATTGGAACGTGAACAAGGGGTTCGCGCTGACTGCCCGGGACCTCATCGAAACCACGGCTGCCAGGACTCGCCTGGAACGCAGCGTGCAGGAGTTCTTCGGCCGCTTCGATCTCTTCGCAAGCCCCTGCGCCCAGGTGCTTCCCTTCGACGCTACGCTTCGTTATCCCGACGACGTCGCGGGCGTTGCCTCCGGAACCTACCTGGACTGGATGCGCTCGGCGTGCCTGTTGTCCGCTACGGGGCTCCCCGTCCTCAGCGTCCCCGCCGGGTTCAGCTCCGCCGGGCTGCCCATCGGGCTTCAACTCGCTTCCAACCACTACACCGATATGCAGCTTCTCCGCTATGGGCGCGCCTTCGAGCAGCAGACGGGCTACGCCGCCGTCGCCCCTGTTGTCACAGCAGAACCGGCACGGCTTACGACGGTGAGCGCATGAGCCGACCACCGCGCTTGCGGGCATCGAGCAGGATGGAAACGTCCACGCCAGCGGCGTTCCGGGCCCATTCCGAATCGGTGATGAAGCGATAGAGGGACGACATGTCCTCCACAGTGACGTCCGCCATGATCTGATAGTCGCCGGCAATTGCCGCAGCATAGCGGACAGTGGGGAGCTCCGCGAGGCTCTTTCCCACCGGCTCGACCTGGTGCGGCGACGCCCGGATCCACAGCAGGGCCTCGACACCAAGACCGAAAGCGGCAGGCTCAACGATCGCCCGCAAGTGGACCTGGTTGTTGGTCAGCAGCCATTCGCTGCGCCGACGCGCCGTAGCCTCGGAAACACCAACCCGGCGCCCCAGCGCTTCGAAACTCATCCGGCCGTCGGCGCACAGCGCATCGATGAGCTCGTTGTCCTGGCGGCTGAGCTCCTGCCGCGGAACCAGGACGCCCGAATCAGGGGTCAGGGCTGAACGGAATGCCTCTACCCGGTCAGCGGTGAGGATCTCAGGCCGCCAACCTCGGATAGTGCGGAAGTACCGAAGAACGGGATAGCTGGTGGAATCGCGTAAACCAATAGTGGACGGCAACTCATCGGACAGGACGGTGCCCATACGGGACGGTTCAGTGAGGATCTCGGCCACACAGTCGCCGGTTCCCGTGGTGGTGTAGACGAACGTAGTGTCATTGCGCTGCGACAAGGCCTGAGCGGCGGCACGGACCGTTCCAGGCATGCATCGCATCTGCACCAGCACTACAGCGGGCCTGGGGCGGATCCCGACAACGGCCACCGCACCGGATTCCAGCAGCTGCGATCCACGGCGCGCCACAGTCCGCTCGGCCTCCCCGAGCACCGCGGCCATCTTGCGCCATGGGCAGCGGGGGTCCAACTGCAAGGCGGCAACGATCTGCCGTTCCAGGGGGTCAAACAGCACCATGCGCGCTCCGTCCGCTCCGGTTCATGGGTACGGGTCAATTTGACCACGGACTCCCGGAGCGGCGGAGCGCGGCGACGGTCAGCGTTCGGGGCTGAGCACCTTCGAGAACACCGCAGCTCCATTGGCGTTGCGCAGACTCACGGTGAACGAATCATCCGAACCGAGTTCCACATGCCCGAAGAACTGGTTCTCCCCGTTGCGCGGGGACTCACCCGGGAACCGGCCCGCCTTGGAAAACACGACGTCCGGCCCGAACGTCCCGTCCATGTCGTTCGGGCCGAAAGAGCCGGCGTTGATCGGCCCCGCAACGAACTCCCAGAATGGCTGGAAGTCCTTGAAGGATGCCCGCTCCGGAGAATAATGGTGGGCGGCGCAGTAGTGGACGTCGGCGGTGAGCCACACCGTGTTCTTCACGCCATACTTCTTGAAGGCGCTCAAAACCCCGGCGATCTCCAGTTCCCGGCCCAGCGGCGCACCATTGTCCCGGTTGGACAGGCTCTCCTGGTTCACGGGACCGTCAGGCACCACGATGCCCAAGGGCAGGTCCGCGGCGATGACCTTCCAGGTGGCCTTGGACTGCCGGACTTCCTTGATCAGCCAGTCCACCTGCTCCTGGCCCAGGATGTTGGTGGTGTAGGGCTCCTTGCCGTCGGTGTTCGGCGACTTGTACGTCCGCATGTCCAGGCAGAAGATGTCCAGTTGCGGGCCGCGTGGAATCTTGCGGTAGATGCGTGCGCGCTGGTACTGGCCGGCGTCGTAGGTTCCGGGGCGCCACAGTGCCGCCGAGTCCGCGATCGGCATGTTCTCCTGCCACGCCTGCCGCCCGCGCGCGGCGAGGACGTTGACGTTGCGTTCGGTATAGCGCGCGTCGTCCAGGACCTGGCCCGGGTACCAGTTGTTGTGCGTTTCGTGGTCGTCCCACTGCGCGATGACCGGCACGTCGGCGAACAAGGAACGCATGTTGGCGTCGAGGGAGTTGTAGCGGTGCCGGCCCCGGAATTCCTTGAGGGTTTCGGCTACTTTGGAGACTTCCTCAGTGACGATGTTGCGCCAGACCTGGCCGTCCTTCTCAATTACTGATTCCGCGATGGGGCCGTCGGCGTAGATGGTATCTCCCGAATGGATGAAGAAGTCCGGCCGCACGTCATGCATGGCCTTGTAACCGCGCATGCCGCCGATCTCCTCGTTGATGCCCCAGCCTTGGCCGGCGGTATCGCCGGTCCAGACGAAGGACTGGGAGGACGACGCCGGCCTGCCGCCTCCGCGGCCGCCCGACGTGCCGCCGTCGTTGGGTTCCTTGTTTCCTGGGGCCGTGCTGAAAGTGCCTTGCCCGGCTTCGCCCATGCCGTTCTCATCCTCAAAGTTCAGCTCCAGCCTGAACCTGGTGCCCGCAGGCAGTCCCTTGGCGTGGATTTTCGCGGTGAAGTCACTGGCTTCCGTGGCCAGGGGTCCACGAATGGTTCGGCTGAAGCCGTAGCGTCCACGCAGGAGCTCCCCGGCGTCGTCGATGGCGTTGAGGGTGGCGGTGAGACGTCCGGGTCCTGAGGCGCGCGACCACAGGACGGCCGAATCCGTGGTGACGTCCCCGGTGGCAATGCCCGTGGGGAGGGTGAGTCGCTTGCGGACCAGCGGGATGGCTGCGGGTGCTGCGCCGGCCGGGCCGGCGGCCCCTACGGTGAGGCCGGCCAGCGTAAGGCCGGCGAGGGAGGACTTGACGAGGGTGCGGCGTGAAAAGTCGGTCATGGCATCCACCCTTTCCGGCCGTCATGAACGGAATGTGAGGGTGGGGTGAAGATTTTCGTGGGTTGCCAGTCCTGAAGGGAGCACACCTTGCGGGCCCGGATCCCGGGGTGGGGTGCCGATCTCGACCCCGCCGACCGCCCCTCCTACCCCCGCGAACAACCAGGCATCGAGACTGGCGCGCACTGGGACTTCCCCGAGCGCCAGCCTGAGAAATGGCCCCGGACAGCGAAGGCCGGATCGTCCACTGGCTGCTGCTCGTTGCAGGGGCCGTCGTCGTGCTCAGGTCCCAACGGAAGGTCCGCTCAAGCTGACCTGCCAGCAGGACCCTGAAGGCTAGTTATCTCTTCCTGAATGGCGTGTTGCCCGCGTGGAACTTTCGCGCACAATAAGGGTGGGCGCGATCGGGGTGCGGTCAACCTCCCGCCCCTCCATGGCGCCCAGGAGGACCTCCATGCTCATGTGTGCCAGGGCTGTGAAGTCCTGGCGCACAGTGGTCAGCGGGGGCAGGAAATAGTCTGAACCTTCGATGTCGTCGAATCCCACCACACTGACGTCCTCCGGGACACGGATTCCATTTTCGGTCAAGGCCCGTATGAGTCCGAGTGCCGTATGGTCGCTGGCTGCAAAAACAGCTTGGGGAACCTTTCCCTCCCGGACAAGGCGGAGGCCGGTTTCATAGGCCCATCGGGGACTCCAATCGCCCTCCAGGCACAGCCCCGGCGGAAGTCCGGCGTCGCCCAGGGCCGCCTCCCAGCCGCGTTTGCGCACGCGCCCGTCAAACCAGTCCATGGAGCCTGCCAAGTGCGCGATGTCGGTGTGGCCGAGGTCGATGAGGTGCTGGGTGGCGAGCCGGGCTCCGAGTTCCTGGTTTTCCGAGTAGGTGAAGACATTCGGAGTTGATGACGCTCCTGCCGCGATCATTTCCACGGGTACCCGGCAGGAGGCATTCCAGACAGCCGACGCCATGTCGACCAAGGGTGCGACGACGATGATGCCCCCAACGCCGGTGTCGTCCAGAGTGTCCAAGGCCGCCTGCACGGACTCGTCATAGGGTTTATCCACGCTGATGACTGTTGTGGCATACCCCTTCTTCCGTGCAACGGTTTCAAGGGCCATGAGTGTCCCTACCGGACCGAACCGCGGGGAACCATCAGAGAGCAGCCCGATGGATGTTGACCGGTTGGTGACAAGGGCAGTGGCTGCCCGGTTCCTGCGGTAGCCGATGTCCTTTATGGCCTGCAGGACGCGTTCCCGGGTGGCCGCACTCACGTCCGGGGCGTTGTTCAGGACGCGGGAGACAGTACCAAAGGACACGCCCGCAATCTCCGCCACATCGTTGATGGTCGGCTTCCGCCGCAACGTGGCTCCTGTTTGCCCGTTCGCTCCACGTGGAACCGTTATGCCTGACACGCTCTCTCCTGTCCCCACACCGTCCAACCGGGCCGATGCGTACCAATACTACGTGCGCCCGTCCCATCCGGTTACTTCGAAATGGGCGGGGCGTGATGTTTGACACTCTCTACCGTAAACGTTTACGATCGGTTCCGTAAACGTTCACGGAACTCCCGTTAGCGATTACGGTCCGGGTTCACCAAGGATGAAGCGGACCGCCCCCGCAGACTCTTCGGCGTCCACCATCGACGGTTCCGCCGAGAAGGGTCCGTCCGCCCTAACACCGGTTGCAGGCGCGCTCGTTCCCGCCCTCCACCACCACATCCCCTCATAAGCACTGGAGAACAATGATGATCCGCAGGCTTCCCCTCGTGGCTTTGGCCGCTGTCCTGTCACTTTCCGTAGCCTCGTGCAGCAGCTCGGCGGCGAGCACGTCGAACGCACCCGACGCCGGCGTGTCCGAAAAGGCCCAGCAGGCCCTCGACAAGATCAAGGGCCAGGTCCTGAGCAAGGGCCCCAACGGCGAATCCCCCACCCCGGCATCCGTGTCAGATCTGACGCCGGAGGAGATCGAGAAGATCAAGGCACTCAACGCCAAGGCAGCAATCGTGATGCACTACGGCGGCAACGACTGGGCAACGGCCCAGGTCAACGGCCTCAAGAGTGAATTCGAAAAGCTCGGCATCAAGGTCATCGCGACAACGGACGCGAATTTCAAGCCGGACAAGCAGGTTTCGGATATCGAGACCGTCATGACGCAGGACCCGGATGTCATCGTCTCCATCCCCACGGACCCGGTGGCCACGGCCTCCGCGTACAAAAAGGCTGCGGCTGCCGGCACAAAGCTCGTCTTCATGGACAACGTCCCCCAGGGTCTGACTCCCGGCACGGACTACGTTTCAGTTGTTTCGGCTGACAACTACGGCAACGGCGTCGTCTCCGCTCACCAGATGGCCAAAGCCCTGGGCGGCAAGGGAAAGATCGGCCTCGTGTTTCACCAAGCCGACTTCTTCGTGACCAAGCAGCGACACGAAGGGTTCAAGGAGACTATCGCCAAGGAATACCCCGACATCCAGATCGTCGAAGAAAAGGGCATCGCGGGCCCGGACTTCGCTGGAGACGCACAGGCTGCTGCCAACGCGATGATCAGCAAGTACCCTGACCTGGCCGGCATCTGGGCCGTGTGGGACGTCCCGGCTGAAGGCGTCATGGCGGCGGCCCGCGCGGCCGGCCGGCAGGACCTGAAAATCGCCACGGAAGACCTCGGCAAGAACGTGGCCATCGCCCTGGCCAAGGACGAACTCGTCGTCGGCCTCGGCGCCCAGGTTCCGTTCGACCAGGGTGTCACCGAAGCCCGGCTCGCGGCAGGAGCACTTCTCGGCAAGCAAGCACCTCCGTACGTGGCCCTGAGCGCCCTCCCTGTTGACCACTCGAACGTCCTTGAAGCCTGGAAGCAGGTCTACCACGAGGACGCTCCCAAGGACATCCAGGACTCCTACAAGAAGTAGCCAGATCCTACGGTGCGGGGGCCCAGGCCCCCGCACCGCGCCGAAAGGGCGGGAAATGAACACCGCAGACAATGTCGTCGAGATGCGCTCGATATCCAAGGCCTTCAACGGCGTGTCCGTTCTGAAGGATGTCGGCTTCGATGTCCGCAAGGGCGAGGTCCACGCACTGGCCGGGGGCAACGGGGCCGGCAAGTCCACCCTCATGAAGATCCTCCAGGGCGTCTACCAGACGGATGCCGGAGAAATCCTCATTGGCGGCAAACCGGCCGCCATCAACTCGATCCAGGATGCGAAGTCCGCCGGAATCGGGATGGTTTTCCAGGAATTCAGCCTCGTACCCAGCCTTACCGTTGCCCAGAACATCTTCCTTGGCGCAGAGCCGCTCGGCCGGGGCGGCCTCATCGATGACCGCGCCGCGGTGCGACGGGCCAAGGAAGTCTTCGCCGAGATGGAGGTCGACGTCGACGCCGGCGCCCAGGTCTCGCGGCTTGGCACCGCCTATTGGCAGCTGACCGAAATCGCCAAAGCCCTCGCGCAGAACGCACAAGTGCTGATCATGGATGAGCCCACGGCAAGTTTGGCCCGGCACGAGTCCGAGGCGCTCTTCGAATTGATCGACCGCCTCAAGCAGCGCGGAATCTCCATCATCTACATCTCCCACCGCATGGATGAGGTGTACAGGTTGGCGGACCGGATCACCATCCTGCGCGATGGAAGGCACCTCTTCACCGAGCCACTGACGAAGGTCACTCCCGAACAAATCGTCGAAGGAATCGTGGGCAAGAAGGTCGAGGGCCAACTTTCCTATCGGGCGCGGAACGATGTGGGCACCGACGTCGAGCCACTGCTGGAAGTGCGCGGGCTGAACGCGGGCCTACGGGTCCGGGACGTTTCTTTCGCACTGCGGCCCGGCGAAATCCTCGGCCTGGCCGGGCTCATGGGCAGCGGGCGGACAGAACTCGCGCGGGCACTTTTCGGCATCGACAAACTGGACAGCGGGCAGGTCCTCATCCGGGGCAGGAAAGTTACCCTGGCATCTCCGCAGCAGGCCATCAACGCCGGTATCGCCCTTGTCCCGGAGGATCGCAGGGCACAAGGCCTCGTCCTGGAACACTCGGTCCAGGACAACCTGCTGCTGCCGCTCCTGAAGCACATTCAGCGTGGCCCCCTTCTTGATGGCGCCAAGGGCAACGAGTTGTCCGCGTCGTTGATCAAGAGGTTCGCAGTCAAGGTCGCCCACCCCCACCGGCCCGTGCGGCTGCTCTCGGGCGGCAACCAACAAAAGGTGGTCATCGCCAAGTGGCTGGGCACCGATCCCGACATCCTGATCCTCGATGAGCCGACGGCCGGCGTCGACATTGGCACCAAGAGCGAAATCCTGGACATGATCCGCGAACTGGCAAGCGATGGCAAAGCCATCATCGTCATCTCCTCCGAGTATCCCGAACTACTCGCGGTCAGCGACCGCGTCCTCGTCCTCAAGGACGGCTCCATCATCCGCGACATCCCCCGCAGCGACATTGCTGACGAGGAATATCTACAACTTGCAGTCCAGGGAGTCTGAACAGTGAGCAAGACAAACACCATCGCGCCACGGGACACCGGGGCACCCCGCAACGTCGGCACCATCCTGAAGGACCTCGACTGGCGGCGCTACGTCATTTACATCGGCTTCGTCGTCGTCTTCCTGATCTTCGCGGTCCTGCTGCGCGACCAGGGATTCATGTCACCGAACAACCTGCTGAACATCTTCCGGCAGACGGCCACCATCACCGTCATCGCAGTGGGCATGACCTACGTCATCGCCTGCGCCGAGATCGACCTGAGCGTGGGATCCGTCGCCGGCCTCTCCAGCGTTTGCACCGCTATGGCCCTGTCCCAATGGGGCCTGGTCCCGGGCATACTTGCCGGACTGGCCGTGGGCCTCGTGGTCGGATCGGTCAACGGCGCACTGGTCAGCCTCCTGGGCATCCCTTCCTTCCTCGTGACACTCGGCATGCTCGGCATTGCCGTGGGCGTCGCGCAGTGGATCACCGCCTCAGCGCCCCAGCCCATCCTGGACGACACCTTCAACACGGTGTTCGGATCCGGGAACTTCGGACCCATTCCGGGCCTTGTGGTGTGGAGCGGCATCTTCGTAGCCATCGGCGCCGTCGTGCTGAACCGGACCAAATTCGGCCGGCAGGTCCTGGCAACGGGTGGCAACCGCAACGCCTCCGAATTCACTGGCATCAATACAAAGCGCATCAAGTTCCAGGTGCTGCTGATCTCCGGCATGGTTGCCAGTGTTGCCGGAATGCTCTACGCCGGTCGCCTCCAGTCCGGACGGTTCCAGTGGGGCGCCGGTGACGAACTCTCAGCCATCGCTGCGGTCATCCTGGGCGGGACCAGCCTCTTCGGCGGATTCGGCTCCATCATCGGAACCCTTTTCGGCGCCCTGTTGATCGGCCTGATCAACAACGGACTGATCCTTGCAGGCCTCGACAGCAGCCAGCAGCAAGTAGTGCGCGGAGCCATCATCATCCTTGCAGTCGCCCTCGCCCGGAAGAAGTGACAGTCCATGGCCTCCACACCACGTGCCGGGATTATCGGCACAGGATTCATGGGCACAGTCCACTCCCATGCTGTCCGGGCCGCAGGAAGCACGGTCAGTGCAGTAGCCGGCAGTAGTTTGGCCAGTGCCGAGGCCGCTGTGGCCCGATTGGGTGCACAGGCCGCGGCCGTCTCCCCCGAAGCCCTGATTGCCCGCGATGACGTGGACGTCGTCCACATCTGCACCCCAAACGCCACCCATGCGGACCTTGCACGCTTGGCCATCGCCGCCGGCAAGGCCGTCATCTGCGAGAAACCCCTGGCCACCACCATTGAGGACGCCAAGGAACTGACGGACCTTGCAGAACAGGCAAATGTGGTCACCGCCGTGCCCTTCGTCTACAGGTTCTATCCGGCAGTCCGGGAGGCCCGCGAGCGCATCCACAACGGGGAGGCAGGCCGGCTCTGGCTGCTGCACGGATCCTATCTGCAGGACTGGCTGGCAGGTGCAGCGGCAACAAACTGGCGGGTCGACTCCAAGCTCGGAGGAGCGTCCAGGGCCTTCGGTGACATCGGAGTGCACTGGTGCGACCTGATGGAGTTCACCACGGGACACCGCATCTCCAGGATCATGGCCAGTACCAGCCGGGCCCATGAACAACGCGAAAGCCTTGGCCAGTTGTCCCCGGTATCAACTGAGGACGGGGCAACACTGCTCTTCGAAACCGACAAGGGGGCCACCGGTTCGTTGGTGGTGAGCCAAGTTAGTCCAGGAAGAAAAAACCGCCTCTGGTTCTCTTTCGATGGAACTGTGGCATCGTTCAGCTTCAACCAGGAAACACCGGACACCCTGCACATCGGACGCGTGGATTCCACTTCGCACATTCCTGTGGGGCCGGAGACCCTTTCCACCCCGGGCGGCGGGCGCTACGCCAAGCTCCCGGCGGGCCACCCCCAGGGGTACCAGGACAGCTTCAACGCTTTCGTCGCTGACACCTATGCAGCTGTCCAAGGACACGAACCCGAGGGCCTCCCCACCTTCCGGGATGGCCTCCGGGCAGCACTCCTCACGGACGCAGTGGTTACCTCCGCGGCACGACAGTCATGGGTGGACGTTCCCACCGGCAACCTCTTCGATTTTCCCAGCTCTTCTCCGGCAGTTGAAAGGCAAATGCAATGAAACTCGGTTACTGTTCCATCACCTGGGGCGGGGTCGTCGGACACCCGCAAGGCGTGACCAGCGTCAAGGACCTTTTCTACATGACCCACGGATCCATGCGCGACGCCGTGCGTGACATCGCCGCCGTCGGCTATGAGGGCGTGGAGATGTTCGACGGAAACCTGGCCGAATATGCCGACAAGCCGGAGGAACTCAAAGAGATCCTCAGCAGCAACGGAGTCGTGCTGACGAGTGTCTACACGGGGGCCAACTTCATCTACGCCGACATCCTTCCCGACGAGATGCACCGAATCCACAAGGCCGCAGAACTGGCTGCGAACTTCGGAGCTGAACGGCTGGTGGTTGGCGGCGGCGCGCGCCGGGCTGCTGGAACCACCGAACAGGACTATTACCTGCTGGGCCAGGCGCTGGACCGCGTAGCGGACATCGCGGAGAGCTTCGGCCTGTCCGCGAGCTACCACCCGCACCTCAGCACCATCGTGGAGAGCCCGGACGAGCTGGAAAAGCTCATGCCGCTGACCAGGATCGGGTTCTGCCCCGACACGGCGCACCTTGCGGCAGGCGGGGCGGACCCGGCCGCGGTTATCCGCAAGTACTCCGACAGAATCCAGCATGTCCACCTCAAGGACTTCCAACAAGACCCGTTCAACTTCCTCCCCCTGGGCGAAGGTGAGCTCGATTTCCCGGACATCATCGCTGCGATCCGGGAGAGCGCCTACGACAGCTGGCTCATGGTCGAACTCGACAACTACGACGGCGACCCCGCCGAAGCAGCAAAAATCAGCAAGAAATACCTCGAGACACTCCTCTAAGCAATCCTTACGGAAGGACCTGATCCACATGCAAAACCTCAACGTTGGCCTCATTGGTGGAGGCTTCATGGGCAAGGCCCACTCCTTGGCCTATGCCGCCATGCCCATGTTCTTCTGGCCTGCCCCGGCATTGCCGGTCCGCAAAGTCATCGCCGAGGCGAACCCCGAGCTGGCCGCAGAAGCCGCCAGGCGCTTCGGTTTCGAGAACTCGACCTCGGACTGGCGGTCCATCATCGACGATCCCGACATTCACGTCGTCGACATCGCGACGCCGAACCACCTTCACGCCGAAATCGCCATCGCCGCCGCCGAGGCGGGCAAGCACATCATTTGCGAGAAGCCCCTCGCACGCACCGGAGAAGAGTCCAAGGCCATGTATGACGCCGTCAAGGACAAGGACATCGTCCACATGGTCGCCTTCAACTACCGGCGTACTCCAGCCGTTGCACTGGCAAAGAAGTACATCGAAGAAGGTGCCATTGGCCAGATCCTCAGCTTCCGCGGAACCTATCTCCAGGACTGGAGCGCCGACCCGAACTCGCCGCTGTCATGGCGGTTCCAGAAGTCCATCGCAGGTTCCGGCGCGCTTGGCGATATCGCGACCCACGTCATAGACATGGCGCGGTACCTCGTGGGAGAGTTCAGCGCCGTCAACGCAGTCCTGTCGACGTGGATCCCCGAGCGGCCACTCCAATCCGGCGGGGCCGATGCCCTCGGCACCGTGCGCGGCGGAGAGGGCCCGAAGGGCCCGGTTGACGTCGACGACGAAGTGATGACCATGATCCGTTTCGCAAATGGAGCGGTTGGATCGGTCGAAGCCACACGCAACGCGCACGGCAGGAACAACTACATCACCTTCGAAATCCATGGAACCGAAGGCAGCATCGTCTTCAACTACGAGCGACGCGACGAGCTCCAGGTTTGCTTCGCTTCAGACCAAGCAGACCGTCGCGGGTTCCGGACCATCTACACAGGCCCGGCCCACCCCTACGGTGAGGGGCTGTGGCCCATTCCGGCCCTGGGCATTGGCTACGGAGAGACCAAGATCATCGAGGCCCATGACTTCTTCAAAGCCATCGCCGAAGGCGGAAGCGTTAGCCCCAACTTCGCCGACGGCTACCAAGTCGCCCTCATCGATGACGCGATCGTCGAATCCGCGGCCAAAGAGTCCTGGGTTGAGGTTCCACAAATCACCGCTTGATCCCTTTCGGGAGGGACGGCGAAGTTCCGTCCCTCCCGGCCCCTCCGGCCCATCATCAAGGAAACAAGAATGACCAGCCCAACCCACAAAGAGCCCGCAGAAGTGTGGCTCATGCCGGTATTTATCGCCAAAGCAGGACGCGAAAGCGAGCTGCAAGGAGTCCTCAGCTCACTGCAGACGAACAGCCGCAAGGACCAGGGCTGCCTGGAGTACACCGTTTTCGCCGATGGGCAGCAGCCCGGCACCTTCGTCATGTTTGAAGGCTGGGCAAGTGCCGAGGATCTCGAAGCCCACAACCGGCAACAGCATGTGAAGGACTTTGTGGAAGCGGTAAAGACATTGCTGGAAGTGCCCTTCTCAGTGACCACCCTCGCGCCCATCAGGTGAAACGCCAGGTGCCCCGCCCCCGGAAGGGAGCGGGGCACCTGAGTAAGGCGCGGGGCCTAGGCGAAGTCGGAGACTGCCGGGTCCGGGCCGATACGGCCTTCAGCGCCGCGGTCCAGACTGTTGATGGCCTCGACGTCGGTAGCGTCCAGCGTGACGTCCAGGGCTGCGAAGTTCTCCTGGATGCGGGACTCCGTGACCGACTTGGGGATCACGACGTTGCCGATGGCCAGGTGCCATGCGATGACAACCTGCGCCGGCGTGGCACCATGCTTGGCTGCGATCTCAGCAATCGTGGCGCTCTCCAGGAGCTCGCCACCCTGGCCCAGCGGGGACCATGCCTGCGTGAGGATGCCCTTGGAGGCGTTGAATTCGCGCAATTCGGCCTGGTTGAAGAAGGGGTGCAGTTCAACCTGGTTGATGGCCGGAACGACGCCGGTTTCATCGATGATGTGCTGCAGGCCTTCCTTGGTGAAGTTGGAGACACCAATGGACTTCACCCGTCCGCGCTTCTTGAGCTCGATGAGGGCCTTCCACGTATCGACGTACTTCTCCTGCTTGGGCTGCTGCCAGTGGATGAGGTAGAGGTCCAGGGTTTCCAGGCCAAGGCGGTCGAGTGACTTCTCGAAGGCCTCCAGGGTGGATTCGTAGCCCTGGTCCGCGTTCCACAGCTTGGTGGTGATGAAAATTTCTTCGGCGGAGAGGCCCGAAGAGGCGATGGCACGGCCAACGCCGGCCTCGTTGCCGTAGATCTTTGCGGTATCGATGTGGCGGAACCCGGCGTCGAAAGCCTGGCGTACAACCTTTTCGGCTACATCGTCTTCAACCTGCCATACCCCGTAGCCGAGCTGGGGGATGGTGTTGCCGTCGTTAAAAGTAAGTTCTGGTGACGAAGTCATGGTTGTCATCCTGCCAGCTACCGCCTGGGTCATGGGCCGATTATGACGAAGATCAGCTATCCGCTTAACTTCTTGCATGCAGGGAATAGGGGCGCACGCGTGTAGTTGTCAACGCCTGCCTTATTTCCGGATTACTCCTGATTACTTAGTTTCCGGATCAGGGATTGAGTTGGCGCTCCGCGTCGGCCACCTGCTCGAAGACGGACTCAGCACGGCGCCGCACGGATAATGCACCGACCGGTACAGGACCTACAGCCAGACGCAACATCGCCGCAGCCTCAGCCGTGGTGGCGAGCGAGTTGCCGGCTTTGGACAGCGCCCGGTGCACGCCCGCGAGCGCTCCTGGCACGTCCAGCCCATCGCTGGGCGAGCGCTTTTGCGCCTCTACGCAGATGCTCCGCACCCGTGGGGACAACTCCGCCAGTTCATTGGCGATCTCCACAAGCTCGTTGTAGAGCTGCTCGTCGTCCACGCCTTCAAGGACCTGGTGATAACGGTCCAGCCCGCGATGGAAGCGGTCGTGGGCGCGGCGCCACAGGCCCTTGCCGAGCTCAAGATCGTCCTTCCGTCCCTGCCGGACGGCCCCAAAGAAACCCACCCGCGAACTCAGAGGTACTGGCCCGGGCCGTGGTCGGGATCTTCCGGGCGTCCATTGGAAGCAGCACCCGAAGCCCCGGGCGCAGCAGCCCGCTGCGGTTGCCCGTTTTCACCAATGATGATGCCCGGCGCGATGACCGTACCCGGGGGCAGCTGCCGCAGCTGCATTTGCGCGGCAGCGTGTTCTTTCGCTGCCTGCTGGGCGGCAATGGCTGCCTGGATGCCATGGAACAGCCCTTCCAACCAGCCCACCAGCTGGGCCTGTGCGATGCGAAGCTCAGCGTCCGAGGGGGCCTTGTCCTCGGGAAACGGGAGGCTGATGCGTTCCAACTCGTCAATGAGCTCAGGTGCCAACCCATCTTCGAGCTCCTTGATGGACCGCTCGTGGATCTCGGCGAGGCGACCGCGCGCTGCATCATCAAGCGGGGCGCTCTTGACTTCTTCCAGAAGCTGACGGATCATCGTGCCGATCCGCATCACCTTGGCAGGCTCGTCCACCAGTTCCTGAAGGTTGCTGGGCTTGGGCTTGACGTCGTTCGCTGCCTCGCCCTGCGGGGATTGCCCGCCATTGGGCGCAGCCGCATCCCCGTCCAGCGTGGTTCCTTCCACGGGAGTGTCGTCCGAAGCCTCATCCGTGGGCTGAATGTCGTTCAGATCGCTCATTCGTTCATACTCTCATGTGCTTCCCGTGAACCTCCGGCCACAGCCGGATTTTGGACTTCGTTCGTAGCGAAACTACAGCTCAGCAGCAGCGGCCTTGGGGATTGCTGTCCTGCCGGTCCATCCGGTCCCGCCAAAACTCGCGTTCGGTCATGGCGGGACCGGCGTGGCCGGAGGCGGTGAAGTGCTCAAGGTATTTCGTGTACGCGTCAGCGCCCATAAGCGAACCCATGTATGCGGCAAAGCCACGAAAGCCCCTGGTGACCGCGTTCATCAGTGATGCCCCGCCTTGTGGGTGCGCTTGTCAGCAGGCAACGCGTTCCATTCGGCGAGCAGCGCTTTCTCAGCCGGGGTGGGAAGGAGCCCTGCAGGAGCAAACACCTTGGACGGCACGGCAGGATCTTCATGATCCTGTCCCCCACCGGCCCGGATGGCCTTGACGGTGGCGATCAGGGCCGTGAGGATCACGATGATGCTCAAGACCACAAAGATCACCGACAACCATCCCTGAATGGCCGTATTCCGGACGACAGCTTCCATGGCCGCGACGCTCTTGGCCGTGCCGAACTCCGTCTTGCCATCGGCAAGTGCCTTGGAGAACGCCTGGTTGTTGGCGAAATAGCCTACGGCCGGTACCGGGGAGAAGATCTTGTGGAAGCTGGCAGTGATGGTGACGACAGCCGCGAAAGCCAGCGGGACGGCCACGATCCACAGCCACTTGAACGTGCCCCGCTTGGCCACGATGGCCAAGCACACCGCCAGGGCGATGGCTGCCAGCAGTTGGTTGGCGATGCCGAACAGCGGGAACAGCGTATTGATGCCGCCCAGCGGATCCGTCACACCCATCAACAGCACAGCGCCCCAGGCACCCACCATGATGGCCGTGCAGAGCCAGGCACCGGGGCGCCATGAAGCTCCCTTGAACTTGGGAACAAAGTTGCCGATGGAATCCTGCAGCATGAACCGGGCAACGCGGGTTCCGGCGTCCACGGCGGTAAGGATGAAGAGCGCCTCGAACATGATGGCGAAGTGGTACCAGAACGCCATCATGGCGGGCCCGCCGATGAACTGCTGCATGATGTGCGCCAAGCCAACTGCCAGCGTCGGGGCACCGCCGGAGCGGGAGATGATGCTTTCCTCGCCCACGTCCTTGGCCGTCTGGGCCAGCACGTCCGGGGTGATGTTCACGTTGGCCAGGCCCAGGCTGTTCACCCAGGTGGCGGCTGACTCCACCGTGCCGCCGGTCAGTGCCAGGGGCGCGTTCATGGCGAAGTAGATGCCGCGGTCAATCGAGATTGCAGCCACGAGCGCCATGATGGCCACGAACGACTCCATCAGCATGCCGCCGTACCCGATGAAACGGGTCTGGCGTTCCTTCTCGATCAACTTGGGGGTGGTCCCCGAGGAAATGAGGGCGTGGAAACCGGACAAGGCACCACAGGCAATCGTGACGAACAGGAACGGGAACAGCGCGCCGGAGAACACCGGGCCGTTCTCGCGGCCCGCGAACTCGCTGAAGGCAGGGACGGTGATTTCCGGCCGCACAACGATGATGGCGAGGGCCAGCATCACGATCACGCCGATTTTCATGAACGTGGAAAGGTAGTCGCGCGGCGCGAGCAGCAGCCACACGGGCAGGATCGCGGCAATGAATCCGTAGATGATCAGGCCCCAGGCGATGTTCACCTTGTCCAGGTGGAAGAATGCCGCACCCCACTCGGTACCAGCCACAGCACCGCCGCCGATGATGGCCGCCATGAGCAGCACGAAACCAATGATGGAAACCTCCATCACCTTGCCGGGCCGGATGAACCGAAGGTACACGCCCATGAACAGCGCAATCGGGATGGTCATTCCAACGGAGAAGACGCCCCACGGGCTCTCACCCAGGGCATTGACCACTACCAGCGCAAGGATGGCCACGATGATGATCATGATCAGCAACGTTGCGATCAAGGCCGCTGTACCGCCAATGACTCCCAGTTCCTCACGGGCCATCTGGCCCAGGGACCGGCCGCCTCGACGCATCGAGAAGAACATCACCAGATAGTCCTGCACGGCACCGGCAAACACGACGCCAATGATGATCCAGATGGTGCCTGGAAGGTAACCCATCTGCGCCGCGATGACCGGGCCCACCAAGGGGCCTGCACCGGCGATCGCCGCGAAGTGGTGCCCGAACAGGACGTTCCGGTCCGTGCGGACGTAGTCCTTGCCGTCGGCCTTATACTCGGCGGGCGTAGCCCTGCGGTCATCCGGCTTCAGCAGGTAGCGTTCAATGACCTTCGAATAGAAGCGGTAGCCGATGAGGTAGGTACAGACTGCGGCGAAGACAAACCAGATGGCATTCACCGTCTCGCCGCGAACCAGGGCGAGCATGAACCACGCCACTGCACCGAGCAGCGAAATCGCCACCCAAAGACCGATTTTCGCCGGAGTCCATTTGCGTTCCTCGGCGTCCCGGGCGGAATGGTCCACCGCGGGTGCAGGCAGCGTAGGATCAAGTCCTTCCATGAGTCCGGTCTGGTCAGGATTCTTGCCCATATCTCCTCCTTGAGAACTGCTGCGCTGCCTTGGCTCGGACGTGCGTCACGGGCAAGTTAGCAATAAGGTTCCCCGGGAAGTGGCCGTACCCACCGCCGGATCCGTTGGCTGCGCTGAGCGGTAGCCTGCCTGCGGCAAACGGTGGGCCCGATATGCAGTTAGCTGGCACCAGCGGTGCTTGGCCCGCCCTTGCCCAGGCTCTGCACCATGCGGGCTTCGCACAGGTCCAGCCACCGGACTTCGGCCTCTGCCTGGAACACCAGGGAATCGAGCACCAGCAGGAACGCCGTGTCTGCTGAGCGCTGGTTGGCCGAGACCGCTTTGCGCGCCTGGGTGTGCTCCTGCAGCGCCTTGACGGAAACTTCACGCTGGGACTGGATCACCGCAGCGGCATCCACCCCGGGCATGGTCACGGCGAGCGCCAGTTTGATGGCGATCTCGTTCCGCGGCGGATTTCCCCGGTCGACAGCCCCGGAAAACCACGCCGCGACTTCCTCGACCCCAGCGTCAGTGATGCTGTAGATGACGTGCCCGCCGCCGTCGTCGCCGTCCTTGCTGACCAGGCCGTCGCGCTCAAGCCGGTCCAGGGTGGTGTAAACCTGGCCGATGTTCAGCGGCCAGGCGGCGCCGGTCCGGTCCTCGAATTCGACACGCAACTCATAGCCATACCTGGGCTGGTCCTGGAGCAGGGCCAGAAGGCTGTGCCGGATGGACATGGAGCTCCTTGCTGCGGGTTGGCTGGAATGTCAGAGGAGCAAGAGGACCTTGCCCACGTGCTCCCCCGAGTCGAAGTACTCATGCGCTTCGCGGACCTGGTCCAGCGGAAAAGTCTTGGCGACGAGCGGCGTGATGCGACCGTCGGTGACCATGGGCCACACGGACTCGCGCACCGCCGTCATGATGATGCCTTTTTCGGCAACCGAACGGGGCCGGAGGGCTGTGCCGATCACGGCTGCACGCTTGCTGAGGAGCTGGCCCAGGTTGATCTCCGCCTTGGCGCCGCCCTGCAGCCCGATGATGATGAGCCTGCCGTACTCAGCGAGCGCGTCGACGTTCTGCTGGAGGTACTTGGCACCCACAACGTCGAGGATAACGTCCGCGCCTTTGCCGCCGTTTTGTGCCTTGAGGCTTTCAACGAAGTCTTCTTCGGTGTAGTTGATGGCGATGTCGGCCCCGAGGAACGCCTTGGCCGTGCCGACTTTTTCATCCGACCCCGCCGTTGCAGCAACTGTGGCACCGTAGGCTTTCGCGAGCTGGATGGCCATGGTGCCGATTCCGCCGGTGGCGCCGTGGATGAGCACCGTCTCGCCGGGTTGCAGCTGGGCCGTCATGATGAGGTTCGAGTACACGGTCGCGGCAACCTCGGGCAGGGCAGCTGCGGTGATCAGGTCCACGCCTTCAGGAACGCGGAGTACCTGTTCGGCAGGAACCGCCACCTGTTGGGCGTAGCCGCCGCCGGAAAGCAGCGCCACTACCTTGTCCCCCAGGGAGAAGGCCTTGGTAACGCCGGGGCCGAAGGCGGAGATCCGACCGGAAACCTCGAGTCCGGGGATTTCCGATGCCCCGGGCGGCGGTGGATAGAAGCCGCGGCGCTGCTGGACGTCCGCACGATTCAGGCCCGCAGCAACGACGTCGATCAGTACCTCGCCATCGCCCGGCACCGGGGAGGGGACCTCGCGGACCTCGAGGACTTCGGGCCCGCCCGGCTCTGGGATAAAGACGGCTTTCATGACGAACTCCCGGTTTCTTGCTTGTCCGCCGGCCCCGGGACGGGGACTGGTGGACGTGATGTTTTGGAACAGCCAACTCCCTATGAAACACTACTAGGCGAGGAAGGTTGTCCGAGCGGCCTAAGGAGCTGGTCTTGAAAACCAGTGTGCGGTAACCCCGTACCAAGGGTTCAAATCCCTTACCTTCCGCCAACGAATGCCCCGGGTTCTTCAACCCGGGGCATTTTTGTTGCTTCCGCTACCTGCTCGCCACCCCGCTCCGGGAACCGTCTTCCGGCAGATCATTGAAAGTGTCAGACCCCCGGCATAGTGTTCTGACTGTCTCCAAACAACCGACATCAGACGCGGTTTTCATCGCGGAACAACAACAGGAGCCTCACCTATGCCAACCCCTGACATCGCTCCGGGAGCACCTTGCTGGATCGACCTGATGACCTCCGATACCGAACAGGCGAAGTCTTTCTACGGCACCCTCTTCGGTTGGACGTTCGAGACCGGCGACCAGGAGAAGTACGGCGGCTACATCACAGCGTCCAAGGACGGCCGGATGGTTGCAGGGATCATGCAGAAGCAGGAGGACATGGGAGCCATGCCGGATGTGTGGTCCACTTACCTGCGCACCGATGACATCAAAGCAACCACGGAAGCCGCAGCTGCCAACGGCGGCCAGGTGTACCTGGAACCGATGGAGGTTCCCGAGCAAGGCAGCATGGCCATGTACGGTGACTCTTCGGGTGCCTCGATCGGTGCTTGGCAATTCGGGGAGATGAAGGGCTATGAGATCGCAGCCGAGGCCGGCGCTCCAGCTTGGCATGAGCTCCTCTCCAAGGACTACGACTCCGCGGTCGCCTTTTACCAGAAGGTGTTCGGCTGGGAAACGGACGTCATGAGCGACACCCCTGAGTTCCGGTACACCACCCTCGGCTCGGGAGACAACGCACAGGCCGGCATCATGGATGCCTCCGGCTTCCTCCCCCCGCAGGTCCCTTCCATGTGGAGCGTGTACTTCGCGGTGGCGGACACCGATGCCACCGTTGAGCAGGCTGCGGCCTTGGGCGCCACCGTCATGGAACCCGCCGAAGAGACGCCCTTCGGCCGCCTGGCAACGTTGTCCGATCCCACGGGTGCAGTCTTCAAGGTGATCCAGGAGCAGGGCCAGACGGCCTAGACTATGAAAATTCGGGTCCGGCCGGTCTGCCTCCTACCCAGGGGCAGTCCGGCCGGAGCCTCTCATCGTCGGCCTTGGGGGATCGACCGGCGTGGGAATACCTTGTTGGGTCCCTCATCGTTGACCACAGGGCCTTTCCGATCAGGAATCCTGTGCTCCTTCTGGAATGAGGACCAGAATGCTCCACCTTTCAAAGACCCTCAGGGCTGCTGCCGTGCTGACCATGGCATCGCTGGCACTGGCGGGATGTTCGCTCATCAGCAGCGGGGACGCCAAGCGGGATGAATCCGGCAAAGCAACGGAATCGTCCAAAGCAGACGCCTTCAAAGTGAAACTGGGCGACTGCATCGCCAACCCTGATACCCAGGAAGTCGTGGACGTCACCATCATTCCGTGCGACCAGAGCCACGACCTCGAGGCCTACGCCGTCACCAAAATGGACACGTCCGCGTTCCCCGGTGACACCGAAGTGGGCACCAAGGCAGAGGAGTTCTGCGGTGCCCAGTTCGCAACTTTCGTAGGCGTACCCTTCGAAGAGTCCGCCCTGGATGTCACTTTCCTCCACCCCACCAGCGATTCCTGGAAGACCGGCGATCGTGAGATCGTCTGCCTGATCGGCGCTGCTGCTGGAGCCGCAACCACCGGAACCCTCAAGGGCGCGGCCAAGTAGGAGCCTCGGTGGCCGGGAGAACCTTCCGGCCACCGATGCGCCACCTCCCATTCATCCGTTCGTGTTCAGCTATGCCCGAGGCAGCTTTACCCCGGAGTAACTTCCGGGCATATCGCCCACTTCACAAGACAGCGGGCGTCGTCCACAGGGCCCCACAGGGCTCCCTAATGAAAGTTAGAGCGGATGCAACATCAATATTGGAAATCAGCTGCGGGAACGGTCCTGTCAGTCGGGTTGCTTGCAGCCCCGCTGACGGCGGCACCCGCCTTCGCGGCGGACGATCCGGCAGCACCCACCGGCACTTCGCCTGTGGTAATCAATGAGGCGTACCTCAGCGGCGGCAGTACGGGCGCCGCCTTCAAGAACAAGTTCGTGGAGCTCTACAACTCCTCGGACACTCCCGTCAGCCTGGCCGGATGGTCCCTGCAGTACAGATCAGCCACCGCCACTACGGCACCTACCGGCATCACTCCCTTGACGGGCAGCATCCCGGCCAAGGGCTACTACCTGGTTCAGGGAGCCACGAACAACGGCAGTTCCACGGCCCCGAACCTCCCCACGCCCGATGTGCAGGCAACCGGCACTCTGAATCCCAGTGGCACCACGGGAACCCTGGTCCTGGCCAAGCAAGCCAACGCGGTCTCACCGCTCCCTGCCGGCTCGGTCACCGGAAACCCCGCCATTGCCGACCTCCTTGGCTACGGCACCTCCAACACCTTCGAGACCGCCGCAGCCAGCGCACCTGCCGGCAACGCAGACGTCAAGAGCCTGAATCGAACCAACGGTGCGGACACCGACTCCAACGCCGCCGATTTCAGCCTCAGCACCACCATCACCCCGACAGGTTCCAACGGCGGAACCCCGCCCACGGACCCCGGTCCGCAGCCCGGCGTCAAGACCATCGCAGAGATCCAAGGCACCGGCACGGCAAGCCCGTTCGTAGGCAGCACCGTCACGACGCGCGGCAAGGTCACGGCCGTCTACGCAACCGGCGGATTCAACGGCTACTACGTCCAGACCCCCGGAACCGGCGGCGACGCCGGCGGGGCGGCCAGGACGGCGTCGGACGCTTTGTTCGTCTACTCGCCTACGACGGCGGCAACGGTACAGCCGGGTGACTACCTGGAACTCACCGGAGCCGTGAGCGAATTCGCCAACCAGACCCAGATCACGGTCGAAGCCGCAGGCTTGAAGAAGCTCAGTGAGGCAGCGCCCGAGGTCAAGTCCACCCCGTTCTCCCTGCCGGCCAATGAAGCCGCCCGTGAGAGCCTGGAGGGCATGCTCGTCGCTCCGCAGGGCGAGTTCACCGTCACGGACAACTACTCCCTCAACCAGTACGGCGAGGTCGGCTTGGCGGCCGGCACATCACCACTGGTGCAGCCGACGGCAGTGGCCACTTACGGTTCGCCGGAGTACGCCGCTGTGGTTGCCGACAACGCCCTGCGGGCCATCAAGCTCGACGACGGCGCGTCCACGAACTTCCTCAAGGACGCCACCACCAAGGCACAACAACTGCCGTACCTGAGCACCTCTGATCCCGTGCGGGTCGGATCGCCGGCACAGTTCCGCACCGACGTGATCCTGGGCTACGGCAACAACTCCTGGAAATTCCAGCCGCTGGCCGCGCTGACCCCGGCCAACGCGGACTCAGTCCAGCCTGCGTCGTTCACCTCCACCCGGCCCGACGGTCCGGCCAACGTTGGTGGAAACCTTAAACTGGCGTCCTTCAACGTGCTCAATTACTTCCCCACCACCGGGGACCAGCTGAGCGGCTGCGTCTTCTACACCGACCGCGAGGGCAACCCGATTACGGTCAAGGAAGGCTGCAACGCCCGCGGAGCCGCCAACGCGGAGAACTTCGAGCGCCAGCAGGCCAAGATCGTAGCAGCCATCACCAAGTCCGGCGCGGACGTCATATCCCTTGAAGAGATCGAGAACTCGGCACAGTTCGGCAAGAACCGCGACGATGCCCTGTCCAAGCTGGTTGACGCGCTCAACGTCAAGACTCCGGGTGTTTGGGACTACGTGCGGACTCCGGCCAACGCTCCCCCGCTGAGCGATGAGGACATGATCCGCACCGCGTTCATCTACAAGAAGGCCGCTGCCGAGCCCGTGGGCGAGTCCATCATCCACAACGACACCGTGGCCTTCGCAAGCGCCCGCAAACCGCTGGCACAGGTGTTCAAGCCGGTGGGCGCTGCCGACGACAAGAAGTTCATAGCAATCGTGAACCACTTCAAGTCCAAGGGTTCCGCGGCCACCCCGGACGATACCGACAAGGGCCAGGGTGCCTCCAATATCGCCCGCACCAAGCAGGCCGAATCGTTGCTCGCATTCTCCAAGGACCTGCAGGCTTCCAAGGGCACGGACAAGGTCTTCCTCATCGGTGACTTCAACGCCTACGCCAAGGAAGATCCCATCAACGTCCTGACGGGCGCCGGCTACACCGACCTTGAGGCCGGCACCGGCAAACACTCCTACCTGTTCGGTGGCATGGTGGGTTCGCTCGACCACATCCTTGCTTCCCCGGCGGCTGCGGAAAAAGTCACCGGGACCGACATCTGGAACATCAACTCCGTAGAGTCCGTCGCGCTGGAATACAGCAGGTATAACAACAACGTGACCAACTACTACGCCGCGGACGAATTCCGGGCCAGCGACCATGACCCCGTGGTGGTTGGACTGAACCTGACTCCCGACGCACCGGCCACCGTTGACCTGCAGTTCCTGGGCATCAACGACTTCCACGGCCGCATCGACACCAACACCGTGCTCTTCGCAGGAACCGTGGAGAAACTCCGTGCCGCTGCAGCACCGGGCGCAACGGCGTTCATCTCCGCTGGTGACAACATCGGCGCTTCCTTGTTCGCGTCGTCAGTGGCGAAGGACCAGCCCACGATCGACGTCCTCAACGCGCTGGAGCTGCAGGCTTCCGCTGTGGGCAACCACGAGTTCGACGGCGGTTGGCAGGACTTGCGCGAGCGAGTCATCGCCGGAGGGACCAACGCGAAGTTCGCCTACTTGGGTGCGAACGTCTACCAGAAGGGCACCACCACCCCGGTCCTCCCGGAGTACAAGGTACTGGACATGAACGGGATGCGCGTGGCCGTGATCGGCACCGTCACCCAGGAAGTTCCCTCCTTGGTAACTCCGGCCGGAATTGCCGATCTTGAGTTCGGGGACCCCGTGGAAGCCATCAACCGCGTGGCGGCAAAAATCAAGGCTGAGAACCTGGCAGACCTGATCATTGTGGAGAACCACGACGGCGCCGCTTCCGGCACGCCCGAAGGCGCCACTTTGGAACAGGAAGTCGCAGCAGGCGGACCGTTCGCCAAACTGGTCAACGAAACCACTCCTGACGTCGCTGCCATCTTCACCGGCCACACGCACAAGGAGTATGCCTGGGACGCACCGGTCCTGGACGCCAACGGCCAGCCCACAGGCAAGACCCGGCCGATCGTGCAGACCGGCAACTACGGCGAAAACGTGGGCAGCGTGACGCTTACGGTAGACACCGCAAGCAAGTCCGTCACCGCCTACAAGGCCGCTGTGGTGGACCGGACGACCGATACCGCCGAGAGCCTCGTGGCCAGCTACCCGCGGGTGGCGGCAGTGAAGACCATCGTGGACAAGGCCCTTGCCCAGGCTGCCGAGATCGGCAACCAGCCGGTGGGTGCAGTGACCGCTGATATCACCACCGCTTTCACCCCGGACCCCGCCGGCGGGGCTCCCAAGCGTGACGACCGCGCGAGCGAGTCCACGCTGGGAAACCTGGTGGCGGACTCACTGGTGGACACGCTCAAGGCGCCTGAACTGGGCTCGGCGGAGATCGGCGTCGTAAATCCCGGCGGCCTGCGCAACGAGCTCTATTACGCACCGGACGGCACCATCACCTACGCCGAGGCCAACGCGGTGTTGCCGTTCGTGAACAACCTCTGGACTACGTCCCTGACCGGCACGCAGTTCAAGACACTTCTTGAACAGCAGTGGCAGACCAACCCGGACGGCACTGTTCCCAGCCGCCCGTACCAGCAGCTGGGTCTGTCCAAGAACGTCAACTACACCTATGACGCCGCCCGCCCTGCAGGTGACCGCATCACCGGCATCTGGGTAAACGGCGCCGTGATCGACCCCGCCAAGCTGTACAGGATCGGCACCTTCAGCTTCCTGGCAACCGGCGGTGACAACTTCCGGGTCTTCAAGGAGGGCAGCAACACCAAGGACACCGGCCTGGTGGACCGTGATGCGTGGATCAAGTACCTGCGCGAACACAACCCGGTGTCCCCGGACTTCGGGCGCCGTTCGGTTGCCGTCGCCAACTCGACGGCGGCCCAGGTGAAGGCCGGTGAGCCCATCACCCTGGCTGTTTCCAAGCTGAACCTGACGTCGATCGGCAGCCCGGCCAACGCCTCGCTGAACGCCGTCTTCGTGGACAGCAAGGGCGCCGCTGTGGCGCTCGGTTCCGTGCCGGTGACGGCAGGCGCGGCAACGGTGAACCTCAAGGTTCCCGCGGCGGCAGCTGCAGGTACCGGCACCCTGGTGCTGACCGCCGTCGAAAGTGGAACGGTGGTGAAGGCTCTGATCACTGTGGCGGACAGCGGACCGCAACCGCCCCAGTGCACCCCACCCACCAAGCCGTCCAAGTGGTACGACATCGCGGGCTGGCTGCGGTATGCCTTCGCCTGGTTGGACTACCAGAAGTGCTTGAGGGGCTGACCACTCCCGGCAAAAGCAACATAAGCAGGGCCCTCCACGCAGCCAGCGTGAAGGGCCCTGCTTTTGCGTTCGGGAAGCCTACTTGGTGGCCGGCTCCGGCTCGGCCGTCCTCTCAGCATCCCGCTGCAATTCAGCCTGGAACTCCGCGTAGCGTGCCAGATGCGCGGGCCGGCGCCGAAGGATGATCCACGCGACCCCCAGAATCACAAACCACACGGGGGTGGCGAGCAAGGCAATCAGGGTGTCCGGCTGGGTGGTAAGGGCCCACAGCACGAAAGCGAAGAACGCGAACACCACCCAAACCATCACCACGCCACCGGGCATCTTGAACGCTGACGACTCGTGCAGGTGTGGCCGGCGCTTCCTGAAGGCAAGGTAGCTGGCCAGGATGATCGACCAAACGAACACGAAGCACACCGCGGACACTGTGGTCACCATGTCGAAGGCCTTGCCAACGTCCTGGCCGGCGTACATGAGCACGACGCCGGACAGCAGCAGGACGCAGGACAGGAACAGGGCGTTGCGGGGTACTTTGCGTCCGGAGAGGGCGCCAAACACCTTGGGCGCGTCGCCCTCCTGGGCGAGACCAAACACCATGCGGGACGTGGAATAGATGCCGGAGTTGGCAGAGGACATGGCCGATGTCAGCACCACGAGGTTGACGATGGTGGCCGCTGCGCCGAGGCCTGCCAGGGAAAACATCGCGATAAACGGGCTGTGGCCGGCGGCGAACTGCGTCCACGGTGTGACGGACATGAGGATGATGAGGGCACCGACGTAGAACAGCAGAACCCGGATGGGGATCGAGTTGATGGCCTTGGGGAGGTTCTTCTCCGGGTCCTTGGCTTCGGCAGCGGTGGTGCCCACCAGTTCGATGCCCACGAACGCGAACACGGCGATCTGGAAACCGGCCACGAAGCCCATGAACTCGTTCGGGAAGAAGCCGCCATGGCTCCACAGGTTGGAGAAACCGGCCGGACCGGCGTCGGACTCGAAGCCGCTGAAGATCATGAACAGGCCAACAATGATGAGCGCAGCGATGGCCACGATCTTGATGAGCGCGAACCAGAACTCCGTCTCACCGAAGGCCTTCACGGTGGCCAGGTTCAGGAGCAGGAGAATGCCGATGGTGATGAGTCCCGGAACCCACAAGGGCAGGGAAGGCCACAATTCCTTGGAGTAGCCGGCGATGGCGATCACGTCGGCGATCCCGGTAATGACCCAGCAGAACCAGTAGGTCCAGCCGGTGAAGAACCCGGCCCAAGGGCCCAGGAGGTCAGCGGCGAAATCGCTGAAGGACTTGTAGTTCAGGTTGCTGAGGAGCAGTTCGCCCATGGCACGCATGACGAAGAACAGCATGAAGCCGATGATCATGTACACAAAAATGACGGATGGGCCGGCTGCGGAAATGGTCTTTCCCGAGCCCATGAAAAGGCCGGTGCCAATCGCTCCACCGATGGCTATGAGCTGGATGTGGCGGTTGCTGAGCTGGCGTTCGAGATGGGGTGAACCGGCACTCGCAGAAGGATGAATCGTCAAAGGAACTCCGTCGTTCAGGCGGCACAAGGTGCCGCATTGATTCGGGTTCCTCCCCGCTCTGTACGTGGACCTGAGAGTTTCCGCGGGCATGGGCCTGCTTGCACCTTCGGTGAGTCCGGTATGGCCGGACTGCTTTCCAGAGTTGCCTCGCCGCGGCGGTACATGGGCCTGAGAGATTCCTGGGGAGGGTTTGCTCCTACGGCGCCTGACGGGATGTACCGGCAGGACTCTCCCGCCGCAGATCAAAAGCGCGCACACCCTTGCGGGTGATGCAGCTCACACAGTAACGAAGGCTGGCAGGCAACGCAAGCCTGTGACGGCTAGAGGCCCAGGATGCTGCGGGCGATCTCGTCAGCGTCCCGCAAGGTCCGCTGGCCGCTGGCATAGGCCCGCCCGGAGCGGGGACGGGCTTCGGCGGCAATGGCATTGCCCCACTGCGACGCGGACAACTGCAAGCCCAGAACGTACATGTTTTCCGTGATGGATCCGTTGGCGGCAAGGGGACGGTAAGGGTGCGGCTCAACGTCCAGGCCGGTGGTTTGCATGGGCGTCCCCTCCACACTCATCATGATCTTGGTCCGCACCAGGCCGTCGGCCATGAGCTGCTCGAGCAGCGGAGAAATGTTGATGCCCACCCTGTTGGCGGGTGACATCGCTTCGATCAGGGTGCGTGCTTCAGCGGGCCCCTCGTGGACCCAGGGTGACGCCGCCCGGAACACTTTTGCGCCACGATCGACGCTGAACTTGGGGTCCGGTCCCACAAAACTCACGACGCCGGCACGCGCCAAGGCGGCCAGCTGCTCCGAACGCAGCGCAGGAGGTCCGCTGGCCAACCCTTCGACAAACGACTCGAACCAGCCGCGCAGCCCTGCCAGCCAGGACTCGTCGGTGATGCCGCCGTCGGCTACAACGGTCTTGAGGATGGCACGGCCGGTGTGGAGCGCGCCGATGGCCATCTTCACGGGGTCCGATTCGCCCAGCGCCGAACGCCGCGCGTCGTCGTCCAGGTACGCGGTGATCGCAGCATCCAGGTCACGCCGTGACGCGAACGTCCGGCCCGCCAACGGCGCCGCGAGCCCGCGCAGGTTCAAACGCCGTGATGCCACCACATGCTTTTCAACCAGGACCTCCACGTCGCTTTCCCAGTTTGCCGTGGTGTGGGCATGCGGTTGGAGCGCGTCTTCGAGGTCGGCCAGGAACTGCGCCGGGTCCTTGATCGCGGCCGGCTGGGACCGGGCCAGCGTCGAATAATAGGCCCACAGCGCGTCCCGGTGCAGCAAGGGCCACAGGTCATGGTCGAAGCCGGGCTGGATGCCTGCGGCCCGGAACCGGTCCACTGCGTCCTCGGTCAGGTAGCGCATGGTGATGCTGCGCGGGTAATAGCCCTCCAAACCGGCTTTGGCCCGGTACGGCGTTCCCCTGCGTGACGCGGCGATGATCCTGGGCTCCCGGCCCGAGGCCCGGTACTCCAACACCCCGGCACCGGGCGCTCCGGCTTCAAGGAACTTGCCGCCGCGGCCTTCGGTCAGCTGACCCATCACATCAAAGAAGTTCAAGCCCATGCCGCGGACAAGAACCGGCTCATTGTCCGGCACAACCTGCCAGTCAACGTCGGCGGGCGGTGCCGGCGGGAAGTACAGCAGGCCCAACTCGTCAGCTGCGCGCTTGAATGATTTCTGCTCCGGATTCAGCCGTGATTCGATGTGACCCAGAGCCAGCACCACCGAATCGACGGTGAGCGTGCCGCCGTCGACCAGTTCGACGTCGAACATCCCGTCCACGGGCCGCGCCGCAACGGCGAGCGTTTCATGGAAGGTGACTTCCACGCCCTCGGGCTTCCGCTCCAGCAACCCGGCCAGGGTTTGGCGCAGGTACCGCCCGTACAGCGCACGGCTGGGGAAATCGTGGGACTCGAGCGTGGCCAGCTCTGCCTTTTCGGCGTCGTTCAGCCCGGCACCGTCGCGACGCCGGGCCTCGCGCCACTGGTCGAAGGAACCACCCGCCAACGGTGCCGCCAATCCGGAATCCTCGGGGATGAGGGTGGGATAGAACGACTGGGTGTTCATCAGGTAGAGGCGCGACTGTTCCGGCTGCCACACGTGTCCGGAGCCGGCGGGGTACGGATCCACCACATGGATCTGCAGGGTGGCGCCTCCAGCTCTCTTCGCAGCCAAATTCGCGAGCAACCGTTCGAGGACACTGGTGCCCCGAGGGCCCGCCCCCACAAGGGCAACACGGTTGATTTGGGATTTAGCCACGCTCCAGCCTAACTTCTGCGTGACTTGCTTACCGTCGAAGTGTGTTGCTTGGATGGGGCGATGACCACCACAGAAGCTGATCCGTCGCCACTTTCCGGGAATGACACCGCGCCGGCCTCCGGACCGCGCCACGCGGCGGAGTCCGCACCTGAGCCCACGGATGAAAACGCCTGGCTTGAGGACATCCACGGCGAAGAGCAGTTGGCCTGGGTCAGGGAACAGAACGCCCGCACCGAAGAGCTGCTCGAAGACGCCGATTACGCGGCGGTCGAGTCCGGCATCCTGGAAGTCCTGGACTCCACGGACCGGATCGCCATGGTCAACAAACGCGGCGATTTCTACTACAACTTCTGGAAGGACCAGGAGCACCCCAAGGGCCTTTGGCGCCGCACCACCTGGGAGAGCTACCTCACCGAGGATCCCGAGTGGGATGTACTGCTCGACGTCGATGCCCTTGCCGCTGCTGAAGGTGTTGAGTGGGTGTTCCACGGCGCCGGTTTCCTCCGTCCTTCGGACGGCGCAGAGTACCGCTTTGCCATGGTTTCGCTCTCCCCCGACGGGGGCGACGCCGACCGCCACCGCGAGTTCGACGTCGAAACGCGAACCTTCGTGGACCCGGCAGCAGGTGGCTTCGACATTCCCACAGCCAAAGGCAACATCAGCTGGTTGGATGCCGACACCCTTCTCGTGTCCAGCACAGCTGAAGGCTTGCCCGCCACGTCGTCCTCCTATGCACGGACCGGCGTCAAGCTTCGCCGCGGGCAGTCGCTCGCGGACGCTGAGCGCCTGTTCGAAATTCCGGAGAACCACATGCTGGCCATGGTGGCGCACGATTCCACGCCCGGTTTCGAGCGGACCTTCGCCGTTGACTACATCGACTTCTACAACCGCAGTACGTGGCTGCTGCGCGACGACTCGTGGGTGGCCATTGACGTGCCCACCGATGTCAACATCAGCGTCCACCGCGATTGGCTGCTTTTCCGCCCCCAGGGCGACTGGGAAGCAGCGGGGGTCACGTACCCGGCCGGCTCCCTGCTGGCCGCAGATTTCGAAAGCTACCTGGCTGGCCCGGCTGAGCTGCTGGTCCTGTTCACCCCTGATGCGCACACGTCATTGCAGTCCTGGAGCTGGACCAAGGATTACCTGCTGCTGAACCTCCTCCGGGACGTCTCCTCCGAGATCAGGGTCCTGGATCCGTCGGCTGTTGACGCCTCAGGCTCGTGGGCCTCCACCGTCCTGGACGCCTGCCCTCCCCTGCATGACGTCAATGCCTACGCCGTGGATGATGAGGACGTCTCCGACTCCGGTGCCGGGAACGACTTCTGGTTGGTGGCCACAGGCTTCACGACACCCACCACTTTGACCCGGGGGACGCTTTCGCCTGCAGCAGCGCAGGACACGGCCGACGGTGACGTGGCTGACGGTGGCGCGGCGAGCGGTGGCGTGGTGAGCCGGCACACCGAAGTGAAGCGGTCGCCGTCGTTCTTCAACGAAGCCGCCTACGAGGTCCAGCAGCACTTCGCGGTTTCCTTGGATGGCACCAAGGTTCCGTACTTCCAAGTGGCCTCCAAGGACCTGGTACTGGACGGGGAGAACCCCACCCAGCTCTCCGGCTACGGCGGGTTCGAAGTTTCCCGTACCCCGGCGTACAGCGGGACGATCGGGCGCGCCTGGCTGGAGCGCCGTACTGCGGGCATAGCGTCCGACGACGGGGCTGCCGCCCACTCACGCGGCGGCGTGTACGTGGTTGCCAACATCCGCGGCGGCGGGGAGTATGGCCCCTCGTGGCACCGTGCAGCACTCCAGGAGAACCGTCACCGTGCCTACGAGGACTTCGCCGCAGTAGCCAAGGACCTGATCTCGCGTGGCGTGACCAGTCGTCGTCGCTTGGGCTGCGTGGGCGGCTCCAATGGTGGCCTGCTGGTGGGCAACATGCTGACCCAGTACCCGGAACTGTTTGGCGCTGTCTCCTGTGGCGTGCCCCTCCTGGACATGCGCCGGTACACCAAGCTCTCGGCGGGCTACTCCTGGATTGCCGAGTACGGTGACCCGGATGTGCCGGAACAATGGGATTTCATCCGGACTTTCTCGCCGTACCACCTGCTTCGGGACGGCGTGGAGTACCCCGAAACCTTAATCTGGACAGCAACCTCTGACGACCGGGTGGGGCCGGTGCAGGCCCGGAAGATGGCGGCACGGATGCAGGCCATGGGGATTCCGAACGTCTGGTTCCACGAAGCCCTCGAAGGTGGGCACGCGGGAGCCTCGGACAACCGGCAGGCTGCAGCACTGCAGGCACGGAGCAACCACTTTCTGTGGGTTTCCCTGGCCGGAAGCAACTGACGCCTGTTTCGATGGTTCCCTGCGCACAAGGCCACGCGCACGGCACGAATAGCAGCGGGACATCGAAACGGACACCCGGCTTTGGCGTGTTTTGCGCTGGACGGCAGGTTCTGCGTATCCTTGGTGGGCTAGCAATAGCAAAGGGAGACGTGCCAGAGCGGCCGAATGGGCTTCACTGCTAATGAAGTGTGGGGCACAACTCCACCGGGGGTTCAAATCCCCCCGTCTCCGCGAACAGGCCCCGGTTTTCGAACCGGGGCCTTTTGCGTTTAAGCGAGCCAATGGCCGTGGCAGCGCCCGTGGCGGCGGCCGTGGCAGCGCCAGTGTCAGCGCCAGCGACCAAGCCGGGACGCCCGCCGGCAGGGTTCAGGCGCGCTTTGCCCCGGCTGAGGTACCGCTGACCTCGGCTCCTGCGTGACGGTGGAGGGTCAGGCTGTCCACCGTACTGATGAGCATCAGGACGGCCATGGCGATGAAAGCACCCTTGTATGCCCCCACCTGGTCCGTCCCGAAAAGACCCGTGGCTTCGAAGAGGCGCAGGAACAAAGCTCCCACCGCGATCCCGGCCGCAGCTGCCAACTGAACGAGGGTTGCCGAGATGGCGTTGGCCGAGGGCAGCTGCCCCGGGACGATGTCCGCATATTGCACCGAAGCGTAGGCGGAAAAACCAATGGAGCGGAAGGCGCCGCTGAACAGCAGCAAAGCGAAAATCAGCGGTTCCGGTGTTTGGGCGTCAAGGAACGCGCACAAAGCGAACGTTACGGCGGAAGCGAACGACGCGAAGACAAGCACGGCTTTGAACCCGAAGCGCCTGATCAGTGGCGTGGTGGCAGGTTTGATCCCGATATTGCCGACGAAGACTGCCGCCACCATGACGCCGGCCTTCAGCGGGTCCCAGCCGAATCCAGCCTGGAACATCAGGGGCAACAAGAAGGGGACCGAACTGATGGTCAGCCGGTAGATGAAGCCACCGGTTGAGGTCGCCCGGAAAGTCCTGGTACCGAAGACGCTGAGGTTGAACAGTGGTACTTTCGCTTTCCCCATCCACCAGACCGCCCCTGCCAAGGACAGCACTCCGGCGGTTACCACCACTACAGCGAGGACATTGGATGCGTGGCCGCCCAAGGTTTCCAGCCCCACCACCAACGCCCCGACGCCAAGGGTGGTCAGCATCAGCCCGAACCAGTCAAGGCGGCGCTTTCCATCGAATTGCGTCCGAGGCACCAGCCGAAGTGCAGCGATGAAGGCTGCCAGGCCCAGCGGGATGTTGATGAGGAAGATCCAATGCCAGGAAAGGAACGTTGTGAGGGCGCCACCGACCATCGGCGCAAGTACCGGTGCGAGGAGCCCGGGCCAGACCAGATAGGCCGTTGCCCGAAGGAGCTCGGATTTCGGCGTACCCCGCAGGACCACCAGTGTCCCGACAGGAACCATCATGGCCCCGCCCATCCCTTGGGCCACCCGGCTGAGTGTGAGCATGGTCAGGTCGGTGCTCACGGCGCAGAGCAGGGAAGCAATGGTGAAAACGGCTATGGCCAGGCAGAAGATCCGGCGAGCGCCGAACCGTTCAGCGAGCCAACTGCTCAGTGGGATTCCCATCGCGACCGTCACCAAGTAGGCCGTCATGGTGATGTTGATGTCGGCCGGTGCGACTCGGAAGTCGGACGCAATGCTCGGAATAGCGGTGGTCAGGATAGTCCCGTCAAGGAACTCCATGAAAAACGTCGCGGCCACCAACAAGGCCAAGCGGGGGCGCCAACTGGTCTCGCTGGCTTCTTCGATGCCTGCGCTGGGTCTTGTGGTCATGGCTCCGGTCCAAGTTCGTCGCTGGTGCTCCACGAAGGCAGCAGGGGGCGTTTCCTCGATCCTATAGACCTGATGTGGGAGCGATCACAAAATGACGCTTTCCTACCTTCCGCTACCCCGCTTGCGCCAATGCAAGTGGGAGGACCGCTGCTACGCCTGCCTGCCGCAAAGCCCGTGCCGATACCGTCATCGTCCAGCGACTGTCGACCAGATCGTCCACCAACAACACAGGCTGGCTCCCAATATCGGCAAGAGCCTGGGCAAGTTCAGGCCCGACCACCAGCCGGTCCCACACGCCGGCGAGCCTGTAGGCGCTATTGCCGCCACGCGCGCCGGTTGGACCACCGTGAGCCGGCTGCAGCTGCCCCAAGTACGGCATTCTGCCTATTCCGGCTATCCCCTGGGCCAGCGAATCCACTAGTTGCGGTTTGCTTCGCGACGGGATGCTGACGACGGCCACCGGGCGTCCGACGCCGCTCCACGGCGTTCCGCCCTCGGCGCCTGACCACTCCCTCAGGACCTGCACGCATGCCTGCAGCATCCCCGGATCTACGGCCCGGTCCGGCGCACCGGCAGCAAACAGTTCACGGAGGGCGCCGCCCCAGCCAAGGTCTGTCAGCCTGGCCAGGACACGTCCCTCTGCAACGCTTTCGTCGGGTTTGATCTTTCCCTTGACGGCAACACCGAGCCGGTCCATTCCGCTGGGCCATTGAAGGCGCGGCTCTATTGCGATTCCTGCCCGGCGAAGAGTCTGATCTGCCGCCTCCACCGCCGAGTCCGCCACATCCACAGGGAACCATCGGCCCGCACAGTTGTCACAACGTCCACAGGCGGCAGCAGTTTCATCATCAAGCACCGAGGTGATGTACTCCATCCGGCAACCGGCCGTGTCCTGGTAGACCACCATGGAATCCTGCTCATCCACCCGCGCCTCGGCAATGCGCGCATAGCGTTCGGCGTCGTAATTCCATGGCCGGCCGGTTGACCGCCAACCGCCGCCAACGCGCTCGACGGCACCATCCACCGCCAAAACCTTCAAGAGCAATTCCAGTGGCGTCCGGCGAAGGTCCACGCGGGCTTCCAATGCGACGGTGGACATGGCTGTGCCGGCATCGCCGAGGACAGCCAGCACGGCAGCTGCCTTCTCCTCGGACGGCATGGATGCTGTAGCGAAGTATTGCCAGATCTCGCGGTCTTCCGACCCAGGAAGGAGCAGTACATCGGCATTGGCGGCGCCACGGCCCGCGCGGCCGACTTGCTGGTAGTAGGCGACCGGTGATGATGGCGCCCCAAGGTGGATCACGAAGCCGAGGTCCGGTTTGTCGAAGCCCATGCCCAGGGCAGAGGTTGCCACCAGCGCCTTCACCTGATTGTCCTTGAGCAGTTGCTCTGCCCGTTCCCGGTCAGCGGGATCGGTCCTGCCTGTGTAAGAGAGCACGTTGTGTCCGGCTCCGGCAAGCAACCGCGCAGTGTCCTCGGCCGCAGAGACGGTGAGCGTATAAATGATGCCGCTCCCCGGCATGTCTGCAAGATGGGTCAGCAGCCAGCCCAGCCGGTCCTTGGAGTCGGAGAGATTGAGGACCCCAAGACGCAGCGACTCCCGCCCCAAGCCCCCGCGGATGGTCAGCACTCCTGCGCCGAGCTGCTCTTCAATGTCATGGACCACCCTGGAGTTGGCAGTAGCAGTGGTTGCCAGGACTGGAACAGTCTCCGGCAACTGGGCGATGAGGTCGGAGATGCGGCGGTAATCGGGCCGGAAGTCGTGTCCCCAGTCGGAAATACAGTGGGCTTCGTCGATCACCAGAAGCCCTGTCCTCCGGATAAGCTCCGGAAGCTGGTTCTCCCGGAAGGACGGATTGGTCAGGCGCTCGGGAGACACGAGGAGAACGTCGACATCGTCTGCCGCCAACTGGGCCAGGACTGTGTCCCATTCAAGGGCGTTGGCGGAGTTGATGGCCACAGCACGGACACCTGCTCGCGCGGCGGCGGCCACCTGGTCACGCATGAGCGCCTGCAGTGGTGAGACGATCAGGGTCGGTCCGGCTCCCCTGCGGCGCAAAAGCAAGGATGAAACGAAGTAGACGGCGGACTTTCCCCAGCCGGTGCGCTGGACCACGAGCGCCCTTCGGCCGGCATCCACCAAAGCCTCGATCGCTTCGAACTGGCCATCGTGGAACTGCGCCTCGGGGTGGCCTACAAGTTCGCGAAGGCAAGCCAGCGCCTCCTGCTGGGTTGTCGATTGCACGGGAGCGGCAGTGTTTGGGGAGTTGTTGGCCATGACCCCAGTATTCCAGTCGCCCCTGACAGCAAGACCGGAGCAGATCAGCTATGTGGATAAACAGCCAGTGGATGAGTGCTATCCACATGGGGAGGCCCCCGGTTCATGCCGTGCTGGGTAGCCACAGTAGGATTGAGCCCGTGACTAGCGAGCAGAACAAGACATTCGACCTCTCGGCATCCTTCAAGGCGTACGACGTCCGGGGGATCGTGGGTGAATCCATCACGTCTGAAATCGTCGAGGCAGTCGGCGCTGCCTTCATCGACGTCCTGGGCCTTGAGGGCGAAACTGTCCTGGTCGGTGGCGACATGCGTCCTTCGTCACCGGAGTTCAGCCAGGCCTTCGCCAACGGCGCGGCCACGCGTGGGGCCAATGTACAACTCCTGGACCTGATCTCCACCGATGAGCTCTACTACGCATGCGGCGCCCTGAATGCAGCCGGCGCCACGTTCACCGCCAGCCACAACCCCGCCGAATACAACGGCATCAAGATGGCCAAGGCCGGCGCCCAACCCATTTCCTCCGAAAGCGGATTGAAAGAGATCCAGGCACTCGCGGAGCAGTACCTGAACGCAGGCACCATCCCTTCCGCAGCGACGCGCGGCGAGATCGGTGTCCATGATGTCTTGAAGGACTACTCCGAGTACCTGCGCAAGCTGGTGGACCTTTCCGGTTCCCGGCCGCTGAAGATCGTGGTCGACGCCGGCAACGGCATGGCCGGCCTCACCACCCCTGCCGTCCTGGGAGACAAGTTGCTCCCGGCCCTGCCCTTCGAGATCATCCCGCTCTACTTCGAACTGGACGGTTCCTTCCCGAACCACCCCGCCAACCCGCTGGAACCGGAAAACCTCCGCGACCTCCAGGCGGCGGTCGTCAAGCACGGCGCGGACATCGGCCTGGCGTTCGACGGCGACGCCGACCGCTGCTTCGTGATCGACGAAAAGGGCGAGCCCGTGTCCCCGTCGGCCATTACCGGCATGGTTGCCCGCCGCGAGATCGCCCGGGCACGGAAGGCCGGGGAAGAAACTCCAGTCATCATCCACAATCTCCTGACCTCAAAGGCCGTTCCCGAGCTCGTGGCAAAGGATGGCGGCCGTGCCGTCCGGACGCGTGTGGGGCACTCCTTCATCAAGGCAGTCATGGCGGAAGAAGGAGCGGTGTTCGGCGGGGAGCACTCCGCGCACTTCTACTTCAGGGACTTCTGGAACGCAGACACCGGCATGCTCGCAGCCATGCACGTACTCGCTGCCCTCGGAGAGCAGGACGGCCCGCTCTCCGAACTCGGCCGCCAATACGAACCCTACGTTTCGTCGGGCGAAATCAACTCCGAGATCGAAGACAAAGCCGGCGCCGTAGAGCGTGTCCGCGTCGACTTTGAAAGCGAAGACATCGAGATCGACCACATGGACGGCAGCACCTTCACCGCGAAGGACGGCAGCTGGTGGTTCAACCTCCGCCCGTCCAACACCGAGCCCTTCCTGCGGTTGAACGCCGAGGCCAAGGACCAGCCCACCATGGAGAAGATCCGCGACCGCGTCCTGGCGCTGGTACGCGGCTAGGCTTACAGCCGTGACGCAGCTTTCGCCCGAGGAACGGACCTCTCCCGAATCCGAATTGGCCGCTGTCGTGGCCGAGGCCTTGAAACTGGCCGACGCTCAATTGGTCCTCAACAAGAGCTTCGCCCCGTTCGTCTTCATGCTCGACGCTGAGGGCGCCGTCCACCGCGGCGAGGTCCCCCAGGAAATCCGGGGGACCATGCCCTCGGACCCGGAGGTGTCCGTTAAGCTGACCGTCGATCTCTTTTCGGGCTATGCCGAAAACCTCTTCGCGATGGTCGCTGTATTGGATCCGGAGTCGGGCAAGAATGAGGACACGCTCCACCTCTGGGCCGAACACCGCAGTGGCATTGCCCAGCTCATCCGGGTGGACTTCACCCGCAAGAAATTCCTGAAGCACCCCACATTCAGCGAACCCCGGGTCGAGGCCCAGGCTGCCCACCTGTGGAATGGCGAAACGGCCTCACCCGCGGAGGAATGGTGGCACCAAGGACTTTCGGAGCAGGCCATCCAGGATGTTTTCAAGCTTGTGGGTGTCGCAGTTCCGTTCGCCGAGGATCAGCTGTCCAGGAACGGCGTCCTGGCCCCATACGGCGCAAGCACCGATCTCTCCGGCGAGGTAGCACACCGCATGGCCTACTTGGAGCCCAACGAGGATGACGAACTGGATTCCTCCGAAGCAATCCAGTTAATGACCGAAGGCTTTCGGCTGGAGAAAGACACACTGCGCGGAACCTGCATCGTGGCTGACGTCAGCATCAAGCTCGAGGAGGGCGGTGTTTTGGACGCCGTCAGACTGCACATCGAGCATTCCGAAGGGTTGTCAATGCACATCGTCAAGCCTTATGAGCTGGACGGCGAATCCGGCACGGTCGCCTTCGGCGAGTCAGCGGTGGTTCCCGCACAGGCCCAGGTGTGGTCAGTATGAGTGAACAACCAAACGGCAGCACCCTGCCGGAAGAATCGGAAGAATCAGCCCAGGACCGCGAGCTCCGGGAAACCCTGGGCACTGGCCTCGGGACCGCCCAGGAGCATCTCCAACAGAATGGCGGCTTCTTCCCCTTCGGCATCACGCTCGGGAGTGATGGCGAACTCCGGATCGTCATGGTGACTCCCGGGGAACCTGACGAGGATGGCCAGGTAGATGCCGGTCAGATGCTGACCGATCTTCACGAACTCTTACGCCAAGGCCGGGATGAATACCGCGCGGTTGCCATCGTCAGCGATGTCAGTTTGCCCGAACATGGTTCAGACGGCATTCACGGCGCGGCGGAGCACCGTGATGGTGCTGTCCTGGCCGCCATCATTCCGTATGTCCCGGGAGCTGAGGGATTTACCTTCGCTGCCATGGAACCGGACACCCACGAGCCATCCATCTGGGTGGACTAGACCTACGATCTAGACTGATTCCATGAAAATCAACGCCTTCGCAGATGTGAGCCTTCGGGCCATCATGGTGTTGGCCGCAGCTCCCGAGGGTGCACTGCTGACCACCCAGGCAGTGGCAGATGCTGTTGGAACTCCGTACAACCACGTCAGCAAGGCCATGGTCCGTTTGCGTTCACTGGGGCTGATCGACGTCGAACGGGGCCGGCTGGGTGGGTCCCGGTTGAACGAAGCCGGGCGGAAAGCCACTGTGGGCGAGGTGCTGCGCCATTTGGACAGCCGGCAGGACCCGGCAGAGTGCCAGTCCCCCACCAAGAACTGCCCCCTCATCACCGAGTGCGGACTCCGTCACGCCATGACGCGCGCCAGGGAGGCGTTCTACCGTGAGCTCGATGCGGTGGTCATCTCATCCCTTCCCCACGCCCGGCAGATGAACCCGGTGTTCCAGTCAATCGGGCTTCGGCCTGAGATCCGGATGCCTGCAGCGCAGTAGCGGCCCACAGCCTCGCGCAAAGGCCTTCACGGAGCCTCCCGCTTCATAATTTGCACATGATTTCTACGAGGTGTAGAACTTGGAGTAAATACATGCATTCGAAATGCCTGTATTTATCCGGCCGGACAGAAGGCCCGGCCTCAACCGCCAGGAGAACCATGCTCTCGGAAAAATCCCGTCCCGTTATTGAAGCCACCCTGCCATTGGTCGGATCCCGGATAGGCGAAATCACCGCGGATTTCTACAACCGCCTCTTTACCGCGCACCCCGGACTGTTGGACGGCCTGTTCAGCCGCTCCAACCAGCGTTCAGGCGAACAACAGAAGGCACTTGCCGGGAGCATCGCCGCTTTCGCCTCGCACCTGCTCACTAACCCGGACTCCCTGCCCGAGAAGGTCCTCTCCCGCATCGCTCACAAACACGCTTCCCTGGGCATCACCGAGGATCAGTACGACGTGGTCTACAAGCACCTGTTCGCAGCAATCGCGGCGGATCTGGCCGACGTCATTACCCCGGAAATTGCCGAGGCCTGGACCGAGGTCTACTGGCTTATGGCCGATGCCCTGATAAAGCTCGAGAAGGACCTCTACGCTAGCCAGGCAAACGACCGGATGTGGATGCCGTGGCGCGTGGTCGCAAAGGAACCCGCGGGCAAGGATTCCATTACTTTCACCTTGGAACCCGCGGATGAAACCCCGGTCACCGAAGCCAAACCGGGCCAGTACGTCAGCGTCAAAGTGACGCTCGCCGACGGCCTCCGACAGGTCCGTCAGTATTCGCTGTCCGGCGATGCCGGCACCAGCCGGATTTTCACCACCAAGCTCAACGACGGCGGTGAGGTGTCCACCGTCCTGCATGCCGACGTCGAACCCGGTGACATCCTGGAAATCTCGAATCCCTATGGTGAGATCACCCTCAAGGACGGTGAGGGACCGGTGATTCTCGCCTCGGCAGGCATCGGCTGCACTCCCACCGCATCCATCCTGCGTTCACTCGCCGAATCCGGCACGGATCGCGAGGTCATCGTGCTCCACGCCGAAAAGGCCATGGACAACTGGGCACTCAGCGGCCAGATGACCCAGGACGCATCCAGGATCGACGCCAAACTCGAGCTCTGGCTGGAGACGCCGCACGCCGGAGCCAAGGAGGGATTTATGTCCCTTCGCGAAATGGACCTGCCGGCTGACGCGTCACTTTACCTCTGCGGCCCGCTCCCTTTCATGAAGTCCATCCGCGACGAAGCAATCGACGCCGGCATTCCGGCCACCCGGATCCACTACGAAGTCTTTGGACCGGACGTCTGGCTCGCAAACTAACGCCGGACCGCCAGGGAAACTTGCAGCCCAGGGACTCCAGCACCAAGCACGACGGCGGCCCGCCACCTTTCCAACGAAAGGTGACGGGCCGTCGTCGTTCACTTAAGAACGCCGTTGTTCCTAAGAGGTCTAGCCCAGACGGGTCTTGAGTCCGTCCAGCTCGGACTGGAGTGCCGCCGGGAGGGATTCGCCGAAGTTAGCGAACCATTCCTCGATTGACGCCAGCTCGGTTGCCCACTCGTCTGCATCGACGCGAACAGCGGCCTCAACCTCGGCCGGAGTCATGTCCAGGCCCTCGAGGTCGATGGACTCGCCGGTCGGGACAAACCCGATCGGCGTCTCCACGGCGTCGGCCTTGCCTTCGAGGCGCTCGATGGCCCACTTGAGGACACGGGCGTTGTCCCCGAAGCCGGGCCATGCGAAGCCGCCTTCAGCCGTGCGACGGAACCAGTTGACCAGGAAGATCTTGGGCAGCCGCTCCGGGTTTGCCTTGGCCGACAGGTTGACCCAGTGGTTCAGGTAATCGCCTGCGTCGTAGCCGATGAACGGCAGCATGGCCATGGGGTCGCGGCGGACAACGCCAACGGCACCGGCGGCGGCAGCCGTGGTTTCCGAGGACAGCGTGGAGCCCATGAAGATGCCGTTGGACCAGCTGCGCGCTTCGGTCACCAAGGGGATGGTGGTCTTTCGGCGGCCGCCGAACAGGATCGCGGACAGCTCCACGCCTTCCGGGCTGAAGTATTCTTCGGCCAGCATGTCGATCTGGTCGATCGGCGTGCAGAAGCGGGAGTTGGGGTGCGCTGCCGGGGTATCGGAGTCCGGAGTCCAGGACTCGCCACGCCAGTCGGTCAGGTGCGCCGGAGTTTCCTCGGTCATACCTTCCCACCAGACGCCTCCGTCATCTGTCAGGGCAACGTTGGTGAAGATGCTGTTGCCCTTGGCGATGGCGCGCATGGCGTTGGGGTTGGTGCCCCAACCGGTGCCGGGTGCGACGCCGAACAGGCCGGCCTCGGGGTTGACGGCGCGGAGTTCGCCTTCCTTGCCGAAGCGCATCCAGGTGATGTCGTCTCCGAGGGTCTCGACCTTCCAGCCCTTGATGGTGGGATCCAGCAGGGCGAGGTTGGTTTTGCCGCAAGCGGAGGGGAACGCAGCGGAGACGTAGTAGGTCTTCTGCTCGGGGGAGGTCAGCTTCAGGATGAGCATGTGCTCGGCGAGCCAGCCTTCATCGCGGGCCATGACCGATGCGATGCGCAGTGCGTAGCACTTCTTGCCGAGGAGGGCGTTTCCGCCGTAGCCGGAGCCGAAGGACCAGATGGAGCGCTCTTCGGGGAAATGGACGATCCACTTGTCCGGGTTGCAGGGCCAGGCGACGTCGGCCTGGCCGGCTTCCAGAGGTGCGCCCAGCGAGTGGAGAGCGGGAACGAAGAATGCGTCGGTCTGGGTAATGCGGTCCAGGACGTCGGTGCCGATGCGGGCCATGATGCGCATGGACGCTACGACGTAGGCGGAGTCAGTGATCTCGACGCCGAATTTGGGGTCCTCTGCGTCAAGGTGGCCCATGACGAACGGGATGACGTACATGGTGCGGCCACGCATGGAGCCGGCGAACAGGCCGCGCAGCTTCTGCTTCATCTCGGCCGGAGCCATCCAGTTGTTGGTGAAGCCTGCGTCGCGTTCGTTTTCGGAGCAGATGAAGGTCTGCTCTTCCACGCGGGCAACGTCAGCGGGGTCGGAGAACGCCGCGAAGGAATTCGGGAACGTTTCCGGGTTGAGCCGCTTCAGCGTGCCGGCCTCGACGAGTTCGTCGGTGAGCTTCTTGTTTTCTGCTTCGCTGCCATCAACCCAGTGGATGCGGTCCGGCTGTGTCAGCTCGGCAACTTCCTCAACCCAAGCCAGCAGGCGTGCATGCGTAGTAGGTGCCTTCTCAAGCAGCGGCAGTCGCGCCAGATCGCCCATTGCGGTTCCCTTCCTCGGGTTCAGTGGTGTGTCCTAAACGATAGGGGCCGCGGACCAGACCATTCCCCTGTCAGACATCGGACATCCACCTACTCGAAAAGTAAAAACCCCTAAAAATCAACGATTCGGATTGAGGACCCGGCGATTTAAGTGACTAAGGTCACGTAGACCGGTCTAGTTGCGCAGATTACAGCTTTTCGATTTGGAACTTCACATGAACTTCTGTAAAGTTTATTGAGGTTCGAGGGGGTCAGAGAAACAGACCGCCGAGAATCACGCGAAATGCGCCCATAGCTCAGCTGGATAGAGCGTCTGTCTACGGAACAGAAGGTCAGGGGTTCGAATCCCTTTGGGCGCACAAATCAAGACCCGCACCGGTTCGCCGGTGCGGGTCTTTTTTATGTCCAGAACAGCGGCAGGCGAGCCGTCCCGAAAACCGCAAGGGCCGCCGTCGGGCTTCTTCAGAAGATTCGACGGCGGCCCTTGGCGTCCGCTCAAGCGTCCGGAATAAACGGCAACGGCGGTGCGTACACGCGCCGCCGGGCCTTGGGGACCTCATGGACAGGGGCCGCGCGGCCCACAAGGTTGGTCAAAGTACCCAGACGCTCCACCGTCAGGCTCACAACATCGCCTCGTTCCAGCGGCGGCGGGGTCATGGCCCCGTACCATCCCCAAAATTCAGCCAGGCAGCCGCCCCCGCTGGTCCCGGATCCCAGGATGTCACCGCGACGGACCCAGGTTCCCCTGCTGGCGTAGGCCACAAGCTCCGCGAAGGTCCACGCCATGTTGGCCAGCGAATCCGTGGCAAGAACCCGTCCATTGACAGAAACGCTCATGGAGAGATTCAAGAAGCCGTCAGAAGTAACGTCGGCGAGTTCATCCTTGGTCACGAAGACCGGGCCCAAGGACGTGGCGGTGTCCTTGCCCTTGGCCGGCCCCAGCCCCACGGTCATCTCGCCGCGCTGAAGATCCCTTGCGGACCAGTCGTTCAGGATCATGTACCCGGCGATGTGCTCCGCGGCTTCCTCCACCGAGAGGTTGTAGCCGTCCGCACCAATGACCGCCGCAACCTCCAGCTCAAAGTCGAATTGCCCGGTACCTGGAGCCATCGCGACCGTGGCGTTGTGTCCGGTCACCGCGTGCGGGTTGGTGAAATAGAACGACGGCGCGTCATACCAGGCGGAGGAAATGCCCTTCTCTGCGGCTACTGAACGCAGGGCTCCGACGGTGTGCTGCTCGAAGGTGATGAAGTCCCGGATGGTCGGAGCCACGACGGGAGGCAGCAGTTCCACCGCCGCGAAATCCAGGGGCTCACCCTCCGTTGCTGTCCAGGGGCGGTCCAGCACGTCGAAGGCATCGAGCCCTGCCGGGTACAGGCGGCCTGACACCAAGTCGTCGTCGGCTTGGCCAAGACGCGGTACGCCGTCAATGAGAAGTCGGAAGAATTTCACGCGGCCGCCCCGGAATCAAGAATGGCTACAGCACGGGTCCAGCCTGCGGAGGCTCCGTGGATCTTCACCGGGAAGCACGAAATGTTGAACCCGGTGGCCGGGAGCGCTTCCAGGTTGTGCAGTTTCTCGATGTGGCAGTAACCGATCTCCATCCCGGCCTTGTGGCCTTCCCAGATCAACGTGTTATCGCCGGATTCCGCATACCGCTTGGCGGTGTGGATGAAAGGGGCGTCCCAACTCCAGGCATCGGTGCCGGTGACGCGGACGCCCCGGCTGGTAAGGAAGAGTGTGGCTTCGCGTCCCATCCCGCAACCCTTGGAAAGGTAATCGTCAAAGCCGTACCGGGTGCCGGCAGAGGTGTTGACCACCACGATGTCTCCCGGGACCAGCTCGTGCCCGATCCGGTGAAGCTCGGCCTCGACGTCGGCAGCCGTGGCAACGTAGCCGTCTTCGAATCCACGGAAGTCCAGTTTCACCCCGCGGCCGAAGCACCACTCCAAGGGAACTTCGTCAATGGTGATGGCGCGCGCTCCCCCGTCCATGGTGGAAGCGTAATGATAGGGAGCATCCAGGTGTGTACCGGTATGGGTCGTGGCACTGATGCGCTCAATGGCCCAGCCTTCTTCCCCTGGAAGGTCCTCTTCGCCCATCCCCGGAAAGTAGGACACCAGGTCCTTGGCCGTTTCCTTGTGGGTGTAGTAGTCAATATGCGGCGTCATTCCGGGTGGATCAGAGGCGATACCGGCTCGGAGGCTGACGGAAAGGTCTATCAGGTCAGGCATTCTTGATGGATTCCTTCTCAAAATGGAAGTCGGTTGGGGAGTTGTCCGTGGAGGCGCCGCGGTGGGTATGGGGAAGGAGCAGCATGAGGGCAGCACCGGCCAGGAAGACTGCTCCGGACAGGATCAGCCCGGTGGAGAATCCCCAGGAGGCTGCAATCCCACCCATCGCCAGGGGTGCGAACGCCGCCACTCCGCGTCCGATGTTGAAGCAGAAACCGGCGCCGGTGGTACGGATCCTGGTGGGGTACAGCTCCCCGAGGTACGAACCAAAAAGTCCGGCAAAGGTCATGAAGAAGGCGTACAGCGGTCCCATCCACAAGAGGACCGACTGGTTGGTGACCAGGCCGTACAGCGGCATCAACAGTCCGGTGCCGGCCAGGGAGAGCAGGATGGCGTTGCGCCTGCCAATCCGATCGGCGATCCAGCCGAACACTATGTAGCCGGCAAACATGCCCAGGTTGAGGATGGTCATGAAGAGGCTGACCTGCCGGGGATCGAGGCCCCGCTCGGTGGAGAGGTAGCTGGGCATCCACGTTGAGGCTCCGTAGAAACCTACGAATGCGCAGACTGCCACCACGGTGGCGATGACTGTGCGGCGGCGATAAGTACCGGTGAAGAGTTCTTTGACGGTGACGTTGCCCTTCTGTTGCCGTGCGCGTTCTTCCAGCCAGGCCCTGGATTCGGGGAAGAAGAACACAACCATGAGCAAGGGCAGCAGTGCCGACAAACCGGTAACCAGGAAAAGGAGCCGCCAATCGGGCATGAAAGCGCCTGCAATCAGCGCCGCGGCCGCCCCGCCCAAGGGGTAGGCGGCCAGCACGAACGCCACGGCCCGCCCCCTTTGTTCGGCGGGCCAGGTCTCCACAATGTACGTGGACAGCACTGACCAGACTCCGCCAAGGCCTATGCCGGCCAGGAAGCGGAGGGCGACGAACACGCCATAGTTCGGCACCACGAAGAGCGCCGACGTCAGGGCAACGAACACCGCCATGGAGCCGATGAGCGCGATGCGGCGGCCGCGGTTGTCGGCCACCCACCCGGTCACGACGCTGGAACAACCCATGCCAAGCAGCGTGGCGGTAGCCAGGAGGCCGCCGGCAACCGGGGTCAGCTTCAGTTCGGCACTGATGGCCGGCAGCGCGAACGACAGCACTGCGATTTCCAGTGCATCAAACAGATAAATGATGAACGACCCAACAAGGATGAACCACTTGGTTCCACGTTTCATGGGATCCCTTTCGATGGGGGCATCGTTGCCCGGAACAGAAAGAGAACTTTGACACCCGTTCAGTTTCTGCTGGAATAGAATTTATACACCCATTCAATTTGTGTCAACGCTCACAGCTCCGACCAGCAAGGAGGCCGATAAGGTGGGACTCATGTCCACGGAAGTACAGGGAAATACCGCCGGAACCCGCCGCCGGGAGCAGATCTTGGATGTCGCGGTGGAAATGTTCGCCAACCGCGGCTTTGAAAGCACAACCATGCGGGCAGTTGCGGAGGAAACCGGCACAACGGCACCCCTGGTGATCTACCATTTCGCCACCAAGCTGGAGCTCTACAGGGCCGTCTTCGCCCGGTACCAGTACCTCAATGAGGAACGCCGCCGGCAGGTCCTCGCGGTGGATCCTTCGGCGGCCGACGCCGTCGAACGCATTGTGGACGCTTTCCTGATGCCGACCCTGAAAGCGCAGGAAACCGCGGACGGAAAGCTGTTCGCCCGCCTCGTCCTTCGGGAGGCCTCGGACCCGTCAGCTCACGACCGCGGAATCCTTGCCGAATACTTCGATCCCATGGCCAGGGACTTCATCCAGGTGATGCGCAAAGCCCTTCCGGACAAACCACCGGGGTTCCACGAGTGGGCCTATATGTTCGGCGTAGGCGCACTGACCGGCACCGCGCTCCCCCACCGCATCGCTTCCCTGTCGGAGCTGCCGAACATCAACGACTTCCGCTACGACTACCTCCGGACAGTCCTCATCGCCGGCTGGCGCGGCCACTGACCCGCGAAGCTGAGCCGCGCCGTTAACGGCAAGGGCCGCCGTCGTACTTCCGGTGAAAGTACGACGGCGGCCCTTGGGTGGAGTGCGTTACTCGCCGACAGCCTCGCTGATTCGGCGGCGAATGCCATCGAAATGCCGGTTGAGCAGCTCAGCGGCCGCTACCTTGTCCCCGGCGGCAACGGCGGCGTAGATGTCGCGGTGCATCGCTGCGGTTTTGACGAGGTCCTCGTTGCCCGGGCCGATCTCCACGTGGATCTTGCGGTAGACCTTCCAAAAGACGCCCATAAGGTTGATGAGGAGCTCGTTGTTGAGGGGTTCGAAAAGGCGTCGGTGGAACTCGGCGTCGGCGGCAACGAAGTTCTCGCCGGCTCCTGCCAATTCCTCCATCTGCTTGACCGATTCTTCGATGGACGCCAACTGCTCTTTGGTCATCACGTCCATGGAGGAACCAATCAGTCCCGACTCAAGGGCCTGGCGTACGTCCACCAACTGCAGCGCTTCGAGTCCCTGGTGACGCAGCGAGAGCCTGCCACGGAAGGTCAGCCCGTCGGCGAGCGCGTCGAAGTTGCTCGGCGCGACGAACATCCCGAACCCGTGGCGGATTTCGATGACGCCCAACGCCTGGAGCACCTTCAGTGACTCACGGAGGGTGTTGCGCCCAACGCCGAGGGCTACCGACAGTTCGCTTTCCGTGGGCAAGGGATCGCCGGCCTCAAGCTCGCGCTCAAGGATCAATTCCATAATGTCCGACTGCAGCGCGCGCAGCCGGGCCTGTGCGCTGAACCGCGCCTGCGGAACCACACCGGAAGTTGTCATGGCTTTCTCCTTGCCGTGCACCGGCCCCAAGTGTTTGAAGTGGTGCGGTGTTAATATTGAGGCGAGCTTAGCGCTCACCACAGAATGAGTAGCTCGCAACATACAATATCGGATGTCCCACCTCCCTGATAGACGTGGAGTGCGATTTCCCCGGATATCCCTGAGATTTCCGCCACGAACCGGCCGTAGCCGGATAACCGCAAGGCGCGCGGACTGCGCCCCGGCCACTCAATCTCACTTGACGTTCCGCTGTGACCGCCCTTACAGTTTCCATACGAGCATCGGACGTCCTACATCCGATAACCCACGAAACTCGAATGGTGAGGCACCCTATGAGCAAGACGATCCAAAGCCTGCCGCTGGTCAACGATGCCAGCCGCCGGAACTTCCTGAAGCTGAGCGGCGCAGTTGGTGCAGCAGCCGCCTTCACGGCAACCCTTTCTGCGTGCGGCGGCGCTGCCAGCACCACGACCGGCAACGCAACGAACACAGCTGCAGTGAACAAGGACCTCATCATCGAGGCAGGCATTTCCTATGCACTCTCCACAGGCTTCGACCCCCTGAGCTCCTCGGGTGCGACCCCGATGGCAGCCAACCTGCACATCTTCGAAGGGCTCATCGAGCTGCACCCGGCTACCCGCCAGCCGTACAACGCCCTGGCGGCAGCGGACCCGAAGAAGGTCAACGACACCACCTACCAGGTGACCATCCGCGACGGCGCGAAGTTCCACGACGGCTCCCCCGTCACCACCGAAGACGTCGCCTTCTCCTTCACCCGCGTCATGGACCCGGCGAACAAGTCCCTCTTCTCCCAGTTCATCCCCTTCATCCAGGCCGTGAAGCCGCTGGATGAGAAGACGGTTGAATTCACGCTCAAGTACGCTTTCCCGGGCTTCGGTCCACGCATCTCCGTAGTGAAGATCGTCCCCAAGGCCCTCGCCACCGACCTGAAGGCCTTCGACGCCAAGCCGGTGGGCTCGGGCCCCTACAAGCTGGTCTCCGCCGTCAAGGACGACAAGATCGTCTTCGAGGCATTTGCCGACTACAACGGCCCCAAGCCCGCCCTGGCAAAGGGCATGACCTGGCTTCTCCTTTCCGATGCAGCAGCCCGCGTCACCGCCGTCCAGTCCGGCCGCGTCCAGGCAATCGAGGACGTTCCGTACCTGGATGTCGACGGTTTGAAGTCCAAGGTGAAGGTCGAATCCGTCCAGTCCTTCGGCCTGCTGTTCCTCATGTTCAACTGTGCCAAAGCACCGTTCGACAACAAGCTGGTCCGCCAGGCCCTGCACTACGGCCTGGACAAGGAAGCCATCATCAAGAAGGCACTGTTCGGCAACGCCAAGGCAGCCACGTCCTACTTCCAGGAAGGCCACCCGGATTACGTCAAGGCCAAGAACGTCTATGGCTTTGATACCTCCAAGGCCGCGGACCTCCTGAAGCAGGCCGGCGTCACCAACCTGGAATTCGAGCTGCTCACCACGGACACCGCCTGGGTCAAGGATGTGGCCCCGCTGATCCTCGAATCCTGGAACAAGATCCCCGGTGTCAAGGTGACGGTCAAGAGCCTCCAGTCCGGTGCTTTGTACAGCGACCGCGTGGGCAAGGGCGACTACTCCGTGGTCGCAGCACCCGGCGACCCCTCAGTCTTCGGCAACGACGCGGACCTCCTCCTGAGCTGGTTCTACTCCGGCGCAACCTGGATGGACAAGCGCGCCTTCTGGACCACCCCGGAGCGCACCAAACTCCAGGACCTCATGGACAAGGGCTCCCAGGCCTCCGGTGATGCAGCCAAGAAGATCGTGGGCGAAATCGTGGACATGGTCTCGGACGAAGTCCCCCTGTACCCGGTCTTCCACCGCCAGCTCCCCAGCGCCTGGGACGAGAAGAAGCTCAACGGCTTCCAGCCTCTGCCCACCACCGGCCTGTCCTTCATCGACGTCGGACGCACGGCCTAAGCACCCCTCGCGTTGCGGGGCCTGCTCTGCGGCCTGAAACCCCCACAGAGCCCGCAGAGCAGGCCCCGCAACCAGCACCACCAACCAACCGGAGAACAAATTGGTCACGATATTGCGTCTGCTTGGCCGCAGGCTTGCAGCATTGCCATTGATGATCCTGGGCATCACGTTGCTCGTCTTCCTCGTCCTGCAGGCCGCTCCCGGAGACCAGGCAAGCTCCGCCCTCGGTGACGGCGCCAGCGAAGAAGCGAAGCAGCAGTACCGCCAGGACAATGGCCTCAACGATCCCCTGGTCCTGCAGTACTTCCGATTCCTCGGCAAGCTCCTGCAGTTCGACCTTGGCACCACCACCCCGCCGGCCAAGTCCGTGGCTTCCATGATCGGCTCGGCTTTCCCACTGACGCTCCAGCTCACTTTCCTGGGCGTCCTTATCGCCATCGTGCTTTCGCTGGCGTTCGGCATCCTCGGCGCGCTCTACCGCGACAAGTGGCAGGACCAGTTGGTCCGCGTCTTCTCCATCGCCGCGATCGCCACGCCGTCGTTCTGGTTGGGCATCCTACTCATCCAGTGGTTCGCGCTCGGCGAGAACCCGATGTTCCCCTCGGGCGGAATTGCGACGCCGGAATCCGGATTCGGCGGTTGGCTCAACTCGATGGCCCTCCCGGCCCTCGCGCTCGGCATTCCCGTGTCCGCCTCGCTGATCCGCGTGGTCCGCACATCGATGGTGGAAGAACTGGACCGCGACTACGTCCGAACCGCCATCGGCAATGGTGTCCCCTACCGTGAGGTCGTCTCCAAGAACGTCCTCCGCAACGCCCTCGTCACCCCGGTGACCGTGCTGGGACTGCGCGTCGGCTACCTGCTGGGCGGCGCCGTCGTGATTGAAATGATCTTCGCCCTGCCCGGCATGGGCCAGCTGATCCTCAACGGCATCACCAACCTGGACGTCAACCTGGTCCAGGGCGTGGTGCTCACCATCTCCGTCACCTTCGTTCTGGTGAACATCGTGGTGGACCTTCTTTACCTGCTCATCAACCCCCGAATCAGGACGGTGTAGCTCATGCGCAGCAAGCTCGCAGAACGGCTAAGTGCCCCGGGCATTCGTTTCAAGGCCCTGCCCTGGGGCTCCCGTATCGCCCTGCTCTTCCTCATCGTGATTGTCCTGGCCGCGGTCTTCGCGCCGGTCATTGCCCCGCACGATCCGCTGGAAACCTTCATTCCAGCCACCCCGCCCGGCGCCGAGCACTTCTTCGGTACCGACCGTTTGGGCCGAGACATCTTCTCCCGGCTCCTGTTCGGCGCACAATCGTCGCTGATGATCGGCCTCGGTGCGGTGGCCCTGGCCATCCTCGCCGGGGCGCTCCTGGGCTCCTTCGCGGCGACCTCCAGCAAGTCCGTGAATGAAATCATCATGCGGCTCATGGACATCCTCATGGCGTTCCCGGGCATCGCCCTGGCCGCCGTGCTGCTGGCAGCATTCGGCAACTCGGTCCCGACCATCATCATCGCGATCGCCATCATCTACACCCCGCAGCTGGCCCGCGTGGTCCGCGCCAACGTGCTGGCACAGTACGGCGAAGACTACGTCCGAGCCGAACGGGTGATCGGTGCCGGACGCTTCTACATCCTGGTCAAGCACATCGTCCGCAACACCGCCGCTCCGGTGCTGGTGTTCGCTACGGTCATGGTGGCAGACGCCATCATCCTGGAAGCTTCCCTGTCCTTCCTCGGCGCCGGCGTGCAGGATCCCGCCCCGTCCTGGGGCAACGTGATCTCCTATGGACGCAATCTGGTGCTGTCGGGCGGCTGGTGGGCCACCACCTTCGCCGGCCTGACCATCCTCCTGACAGTTCTGTCCCTGAACATCCTCGCCGAGGGCCTCACGGACGCCATGGTGAACCCGAAACTCCGCCGTGCGCCCGTAGTAAAGGACGACGACGGATCCGCCGCAGTTGTGGCCGTTGACACTGAGGTGGCAACCTCAGTTGCCCAGCCTTCGGTGGTTGAGGAACATGAGCTCGACGGCGTCCTTGCGGCTTCCGGTGACGGATCCGCTTCTGATGTGGCCACTTCAGCCGTGCTCACCGACGTCCGACTCGCTGCCGCGAATCCACACCTCCTGCTGGACCGTGAGCTGGAACTCCTGGCAGCCATCGAAGCGAAGCGCACCGACCGCCTCCCCCAGGTTGCGGCCGGCGCACGCAACGTCCTTGAGGTGAAGAACCTGTCCATCCGTTTCCCGGGCCGCTTCGGCGACATCGCGATCGTGGACAACGTGTCCTTCACCGTCCGCGAAGGCGAAACGATGGGCCTGGTGGGCGAATCCGGTTGCGGCAAGTCCATCACCTCGCTGGCCGTCATGGGCCTTCTTCCCAAAACCGCCCAGGTCACCGGTTCCATCATGTTCGACGGTAAGGAACTCCTGGATGCCAAGACGCAGCACAGCAATCCCAAGGCGTACGAGGGCCTCCGCGGTGAGCAGATTGCCATGGTCTACCAGGACGCCTTGAGCTCCCTGAACCCGTCCATGAAGATCAAGGACCAGCTGGAGCAGCTCACCAAACGCGGCGGACGGAAGACGCCCACCGAACTCCTTGAAATGGTGAAACTGGACCCTGTCCGGACCCTCGCCAGCTACCCGCACGAGCTCTCCGGCGGCCAGCGTCAGCGTGTGCTGATCGCCATGGCCCTGTCCCGTTCGCCGAAGATCGTCGTTGCCGACGAGCCCACGACAGCCTTGGATGTCACCGTCCAGAAGCAGGTTGTGGATCTCCTCAACGAACTGCGCGAACAGCTCGGCTTCGCGATGGTATTCGTCAGCCACGACCTCGCGCTGGTGGCTTCCTTGGCGCATCGCATCACCGTCATGTACGCCGGCCAGGTGGTGGAATCCGCACGAGCCTCCGAACTCCTGCAAAACCCCAAGCACGAGTACACCCGGGGTCTGCTGGGCGCCGTCCTTTCCATCGAAGCCGACGCCGTCCGTCTCCATCAGATTCCCGGCACCGTCCCGTCGCCCCGGGACTTCGCAACGGGCGACCGCTTCGCGGCCCGCTCACTGCGACCCGACGCCGATCCCCACCAGAAGCTGGTCCTCACCACGGTTTCTTCGGTTGACTCCGCAAACGGTGACGATGCCGACCACTACTGGGCCAGCCACTTGAAGGAGGACGCGAAATGAGCGAGTCAACCGGCAAGCCGGTCATCGAACTCAAGGACGTCAAGGTCTACCACCACGCACGGACCGGTGGTCTGTTCCGGCCGAACATCGTCAAAGCCGTGGACGGCGTGGACTTCACCATCAGCCGCGGCGAAACCGTGGGCATCGTCGGTGAGTCCGGCTGCGGCAAGTCCACGCTCGCGTCAGTGCTCGTGGGACTGCAGCCGCCGACGTCGGGCCAGGTCATGTTCCACGGAAAGCCTGCCATCAAACGGAACGCCGCCATGCGCAAGCAGTTCGGCCGCTCCGTCTCCGTGGTCTTCCAGGACCCGGCAACGGCGCTGAACCCGCGCATGACTATCCAGGACATCCTCACGGATCCTTTGCAGATCCACGGCATCGGTAACGCGTCATCACGCGCCGCCAAGGTCAAGGAACTGTTGGCGCTGGTTGGCTTGCCGCAATCGGCGGCCGAAGTGACGCCGTCGCAGGTTTCCGGCGGCCAGCGCCAGCGTGTGGCGATCGCCCGCGCACTGGCCCTGGACCCGGACATCATCGTGGCGGATGAGCCGACGTCGGCCTTGGACGTTTCAGTCCGTGCGCAGGTTCTGAACCTGCTGTCCGACCTGAAGACCCAGCTGAACCTCGGCATGGTGTTCATTTCGCACGACATCCAAACCGTCCGGTACGTCTCGGACCGCATCTGCGTCATGTACTTCGGCAAGATCGTCGAACAGGGCACAGCCGCGCAGGTCTTCGACAACCCGAGCAACGACTACACCAAGAAGCTGCTGGGCGCCGCGCCGAGCCTGCTTCACATCTAGTTTTTCCCTTCACAAGTTACAAACAACGGAGAATTCTGTGTCCACTCAGTTCCAGGGCGTCATCCCCCCGGTCATCACCCCCCGCCACGCTGACGGCAGCATCGACACCGCGTCGCTGAAGAACGTCACCAAGCACCTGATCGACGGCGGTGTGTCCGGCCTCTTCGTCCTGGGCTCCTCCGGCGAAGTCCCGTACCTCAGCAACGACGAGCGTGAGCTGGTGGTCTCCACCATCGCCGACGCCAACGCCGGCGCGGTTCCGCTGATCGTGGGCGCCAACGAGCAGACCACCAACCGCGTGATCGAAGAAGCGCGCAAGGTGGTTGACCTGGGCGCTGACGCGATCGTAGTCACCTCCATGTACTACGCAATCGGCAACGCAGCGGAAACCGAAACGCACTTCCGCAGCATCCACGCCGCCATCGACAAGCCGATTTTCGCTTACGACGTCCCTGTCCGCACGCATTTCAAGCTGCCCACCGACCTCCTGGTCCGCCTCGGCCGTGACGGCGTCATTGCCGGTGTCAAGGATTCCTCGGGCGACGACGTTTCCTTCCGCCAGCTGCTCCTCGCAGCCAAGGACATCCCCGACTTCGACATCTTCACCGGTCACGAAGTTGTGGTGGACGGCGCCCTCCTGGGCGGCGCGCAGGGCGTTGTTCCGGGCCTTGGCAACGTTGACCCGGCAGGCTACCGCCGCCTGTTCGACGCCGCGCAGGCAGGCGACTGGGCAGGTGCGGCCCGCGAGCAGGACCGCTTGGCCGACGTCTTCGAGATCGTCTACACCCCCAACGGACGTGTCTCCGGCGGTGCCGCCGGCCTGGGTGCCTTCAAGACCGCGCTGCAGGTGATGGGCGTGATCGAGTCCAACACCATGAGCTCGCCCATGCTGTCCCTGAATGAATCCGAGACTGCTGCGATCCGCGAAATCCTTGAACGGAACGGGCTGGTCTAAGCATTCATGACCGCTCCCCTAGCCCAAGCGACCCACGTGATCGGCGTTGACCTCGGCGGCACCAAAACCGCTGCCGGGGTTGTTGACTCCGCTGGTGTCGTGCTGATGTCGGAGACCATTCCGACGTTGAACCGGGCAGGTGGTGAAGCGATCCTCGACGCCACCTCTGCGCTGATCGCGGGCTTGGTGGAGCGCGCTGCCGACGCCGGACATACCGTGTCCGGCGTCGGTGTGGGCTCCGCAGGGGTTATCGACGCCGCTTCCGGGACCGTGGTGTCGGCGACGGATGCCATCCTCGGCTGGGCCGGGACGGCGCTTGCCGCCGGCTTGTCGGCGCGCCTCGGCCTGGGCGTGCGTGCCGTCAACGACGTCCACGCCCATGCCCTCGGCGAAGCCTGGCTGGGTGCCGCCGCGGGATCGTCGAGTTCCCTCATGGTGGCCTTCGGGACCGGTGTCGGAGGCAGCTTTGTCCTGGACGGCACCCCTGTTCTTGGCCACCGGTTTGTCGGCGGGCATGTAGGGCACTTCGCTTCGCCTTACGCCACGTTCGACGGCGTTCCCCTGGCCTGCGTCTGTGGCGCTGCCGGGCACGTGGAGGCGATCGCTTCCGGACCTGCCATCCACGAGTCCTACCTCCGCTTGGGGGGTTCTGCCCTGGATGCCGCTGACACCCGTGGCGTGTTCGCGCTGGCCGAACCTGACAACAACTCCGAGGGAGCCACCGCGAGCACTCTCGCCGCGGCCCGAGCCGTTGAACTCGGCGCTGCCGCCGCCGGGCAAGCCGTCGGTGGCCTCATTAATATCCTGGACCCTGAAACCGTCGTGGTCTCCGGCGGCCTTGCCGACGCGGGCGGCCTCTGGTGGAAACCCATGGAGATTGCCTTGCGCCGGGAACTGCTCTCGCCGCTGCTTTCCGTGCCGGTAGTCCGGGCAACCCTCGGCAACAGCGCTGCCATTGTTGGTGCTGCGAAACTCGTCCTTCAGTAAGGAAAGACATCTTGATCCTCACTCCAGCAGGCCTCGAAAGCCTCCGTGCCCAACTGATCGTCTCCTGCCAGGCCTACCCGGGTGAGCCCATGCGCGATCCCCGGACTACCGGGCAGGTGGCCGCTTCGGCCGTGATCGGCGGGGCTGCGGCGATCCGTGTCCAGGGGTTGGCCGACGTGCAGTTCACGCGCACCGCCGTCGAGGTCCCTGTCATTGGCTTGTGGAAGGACGGACACGACGGTGTCTTCATCACTCCCACACTGCGGCACGCCCTCGCTGTGGCCAATGCCGGTGCCCACGTCGTAGCCATTGACGGGACACGACGTTCCCGACCGGATGGGCTTTCCCTCGCCGGGACCGTTGCCGGAATCCATGCGGAATCCCATGCTTTGGTCATGGCTGATTGCGGTTCGTTCGACGACGCCGTCGCCGCCGTTGAGGCGGGCGCGGACCTGATCGGGACCACCTTGGCCGGCTACACCGGCGAGCGCCCCAAGACCGACGGGCCGGACCTGGAGCTCCTGGAACGGATCGCTTCTGCCGGCTTGGGAAAGCCCTTGATAGCCGAGGGCCGCATCCACACCCCCGCCCAGGCCCGCCAAGCCCTCGACGCCGGCGCCTTCGCCGTGGTTGTCGGTACGGCCATCACCCACCCGGCCAGCATCACGGGCTGGTTCAAGGGTGCGATGCACGCGTAGCTGCATTTTTTGCTGGATCATTCCGTGGACCCACCCTGTGTGTGCCCCACATGGCGCGGGTTACCCCGCTCGGGACGGCGATGATCCAGCAGAATCTCCACGGACCTGTCCCCAGGACGTCTCCACCGGCCTGTCCAGCGCCTGTCCGTACTGGGACCACCCGCCGACAAACAGCTTGCCGCGGCCCATTCCCAGGTGCTCCATCATCAGCAGGTTGTGGCAGGCAGTCACCCCGGAGCCGCAGTAGGAAAGGGTGTTGTCCGCGGACTTGATGCCTGCCCGTTCGAAGTTTGCACGGATCCGGAGTTCGGGCAGCAACTGCCCGGAAGGGTCGAGGTTGCCGCGGCAAGGGACGTTGACGGCTCCGGGAATGTGGCCCGGACGAGGATCGATGGGGTCCTGTTTGCCCTCGAAACGGTCACGGTTCCTGGCATCCACCGTCACGTACCTCCCGGAAGCAGCGTCCGAGATATCGGCGAGATGGCCCGCCGGCCATGCCCGGGCCGTGAAGTTCCCTCGCGGCCTTGGCGCGGTTTCATCGGTGAGTCGGCCTGGATGGGAGTCCATCCCTCCCTGCAGGACCGCTGCCTTGTGCCCCGTCGACCTGAGCATCCACACGAGCCTGGCCGCGATGACTCCACCGGCGTCGTCGTAGGCAACTACTGTGTCCGCGTCATTGATACCGGCGGCCCGCATCCCCTCGGCGAACACTTCGGGATCGGGCAGCGGGTTCCGCCCGGCCTCAGGGGACGCCGGACCGGATAGCCAGCGGTCCAGATCGATGAACACCGCGCCAGGGAGATGCCCGCGCAGGTACTCGTCACGCCCGGACGAGCCGTCGAGATACCATCGGGTGTCCGCCAGGACGATGCCCTCACGGCGCCCCGCACACCACTTCCAATCAACAAACGGCCTCAGGTGTTCGTTCATGTTCGGCAGCCTAATCAATCAATCCATATTTTGAGATATGGATATCAATATATGGACAATGCAAAACTCCTGCCCTCACAACGCCAGCGGAGCGGTTGTAGGCTTTCCCCATGACTGCCGAGAGCTCCCGCGAATACGACGTAATAGTGATCGGCGCAGGCGCCGTTGGGGAAAACGTGGCGGACCGGGTGGTTCGGGGCGGCCTCTCGGCAGTGATCATTGAAAGCGAATTGGTTGGCGGCGAATGCTCGTATTGGGCCTGCATCCCCTCCAAGGCACTTCTCCGCCCCGGCAGCGTCCTCCATGCCGCCCAGGGAATTCCGGGTGCGACGGAGGCCGTTACCGGAACAATTGATGCCAACGCAGCTTTGAAGCACCGGGACTGGTTCACCAACAACTGGCAGGATGGCAGCCAGGTTGAATGGCTGGTCAGCGCCGGCATTGACCTGATTCGCGGGCGCGGCCGGATAACCGGCCACCGCGAGGTTCACGTGGATGGGCTTGACGGCAACAGCTACGCCCTCAAGGCACACCACGCCGTAGTGCTCGCCACCGGCTCGAAGCCCACCGTCCCGGGCATCGAAGGCCTGCAGGACGTACCTTTCTGGACCACCAGGGAGGCCACAGCAGCCAAGGAAGTTCCGAAGCGGTTCGTCGTCCTCGGCGGTGGCGTGGCCGGCGTCGAACTGGCCCAGGCATTCGCCCGCTTGGGTTCCAATGTCACGCTGGTGGCGCGCGGGCGGCTGCTGAGCAGCTATGCGGAGGAAGCAGCGAACCTGGTCCTGGCCGGCCTTCGCGCCGATGGCGTCGCGGTCCACCTCCATAGCGACGTCCACAAGGTGGAGAAGAACGACGACGATTCCATCACCGTGGCGCTCGACGGCAAAACACTCGTCGCCGACCAGCTGCTTGTCGCCTCAGGACGGCATCCCGCCCTGGCCAATCTGGGCTTGGAAAGCGTTGGCCTTGAAGCCCGGGACGGCAAAGCGCTCCGGCTCACGACGGATGCCAGCGGGCTCGTCGAGAGCCCATCCGGCGGCGAAAGCAACGGACCGTGGCTCTATGCCGCCGGAGACGCTGCCGGAAAGGTGCTCCTGACACACCAAGGCAAATACGAAGCGAGGGCAACGGGGGACGCCATCGTGGCCCGGGCCAAGGGCGAACTGAAAGGCAGTCCGCAGCCTTGGAGCCCCTGGGCGCATACCGCCAATGATCACGCGGTGCCCAGCGTCGTCTTCACCGACCCCGAGGTTGCGTCCGTGGGTCAGGGCCTTGAGCAGGCACTCCTGCAGGGCAAGAACGTTACGGGGGTCGAACTTCCCATCAACGTCAGCGGCTCACAGCTGTACTCCCCGAGCTACAAGGGGTGGGCCCAGATTGTGGTGGATGAGGACAGGAAGGTGATCCTGGGAGCGACGTTCGCAGGTCCCGGCGTCGCCGAACTCCTCCATTCGGCGACGATCGCCATCGTTGGGGAGGTGCCGCTTGACCGGCTCTGGCATGCGGTTCCGTCGTATCCGACCATCAGCGAGGTATGGCTGCGGCTTATGGAAAAGTATGGCCTCTGATTCTTATTTGAACTGACCAGTCAGTTCAGTTAGACTTTCAGCAGACAACAGTTCTGCGAAAGGCTTCATTGTGCTGTCCGTACAGCAACTCCAGATCAACGGCCGCCGGGACGATCTCCTCCCGGCAACCTCGCTCCAGGTGCACCGCGGCGAACTCCTCCTGGTTGCAGGGGAAGGCCAGGACCAGCGGACCGCCCTCGCTTTGGCCCTGAGCGGCCGCATGAAGCCCAGCAACGGCGTCCTCAGCTGGGACAACACCACCAAAACAAAGAAGATCAGGCTTGCCAGCGCCCTGGTGGATTCCCCCGGAGTCAACGAACCGGAGCAGCACCTCAGCGTCCGCGACCTCGTCACCGAAGACCTTTCCCTTATCCCGCGACGCTACCGCGGTGCGCTGCTGAGCAAACCCTGGCTCAAAGTGAACAGCTTCGAGGACATCGCCGGCCTCTGGATCGAACAACTTCCCGCCGGCCGACGCCTTGAACTGCTGACGGCCCTCGCCCTGGCAGACCCTGCCACGGACCTCCTGGTCATCGACTCCCCCGACCGACACAGCGCGGATCCTGAGACCTGGTTGCCCCGGCTCCAGGCATTGGCGTCCGACGCCGGGCGGCCACTTGCCGTCGTCGCCGTCGTCGGTGCCCTCCCGGACAACTGGACGGGCGCCGCAGCCGTGATCGGCAACTCAGTGACCCATCCCCCTGAACCGGAAGCGGAGCCCGCGCCGGCAGCGGCCGAGCCGGCCGCCGTCGTCGAACCGGCCGTCGTCGAACCCAAAGCCAAGCACGCCGCCGGCGCAACGCCGGACGTGACCGAAGAACCTGAAACCGAAAACCTCCAAAGGACTGCAAAGTGACTGTTCTGCGGCTTGCCCGCTCCGAACTCAAGCGCATGACCGGCGGGCTCCTGCCCAAGCTGACCATCCTCGCCCTGACCATGGTTCCGTTGCTGTACGGCGCCGTGTACCTGTACGCGAACTGGGATCCGTACGGCAACCTGAACCAGATCGACGCTGCCTTGGTGGTCGAAGATACCGGAGCGACGTCGAAGGACGGCACCGAGCTGCAGGCCGGCAAGAAGGTGGCCGACAGCCTGGAAGAAGGCCATGTCTTCAACTGGAAGCAGGTCTCCAGCGCGGAAGAAGCAGACGCCGGCGTCCGGACGGGCGAATACGCCTTCGCATTGCGGATCCCCAAGGATTTCTCAGCAAACCTGGTCTCGCCCGGCAGCTTCGACGCCGCAAACCAGGCCATGCTGCACGTCACCACCAACGACGCCAACAACTACCTCCTGAGCACCATCGTGGACAAACTCACCACTGCCGTGCACTCGACGGTGGCCAAGGAAGTAGGCGAGGAAACGGCCAACCAGCTCCTCACCGGTTTCGGCACCATTCACGCGTCGATCGTGAAGGCAGCCGACGGCGCGTCCGAGCTGGCCACGGGCGTCGGAAAACTCAGCGACGGCGCCGCGACCCTCCACACGGGCACCGGCCAGCTGGTCACCGGCGCGGATCAGCTCGTGTCCGGCCAAACCCAGCTGCGGGATGGCGCCGTGCAACTGAACACGGGTGCCGGCCAGCTGAGTTCCGGCCTCACGGAATTGAAGAACAAAACCGCCACTTTGCCTGCCGATTCGCAGAAACTCGCGGACGGTGCAGCCCAGGTGGCCGCTGGAAATGCGGAGCTGAACGCCAAGGTCCAGGAGGTCGTCGGACAGTTGGACGCCGCCGACAAGGGCCTGCGCAACCGCGTGGTGGAATCGAACGCACGGCTCGTCACGGCGGGCGTGCTGACACAGGAGCAGGCCGATAAGGTCCTGGCAGATTTCGATGCCGCCGCAGCATCCAGCCCGGTCACCGATGCCAAGGCGAAGATCTCCGGTGATGCGGCCAAGATCCAGCAGCTCTCGGACGGTTCGGCAGCAGTGAGCGCAGGCGCCCAGAAGCTTGCCGGCGCCACGCCGACGCTGACCGATGCCATCTCGCAGGCTGCGGCTGGTGCCGGGCAGCTGAATTCCGGCGCAGCAACCCTGGCCGCCGGCCAGCAGACCGCTTTGGACGGCGCAGTAAAGCTCGACGACGGCGCCCGCCAACTGGACGACGGCGCGGGACAACTTGCCAGTGGTGCAGTGACCGCTTCCGATGGCTCGCACACGCTGGCCACGGAGCTCGCCAAGGGTGCGGGTGAGATCCCCAACCCGAACGATGAACAAAAGAGCAACGTCTCCAAGGTCATCGCCGACCCCGTTTCGGTGAACAACGTCTCCCAGGCGAAGGCAGGTTCCTACGGCGCTGGATTGGCGCCCTTCTTCCTGACCTTGGCCCTGTGGATCGGTGTCTTCATGCTGGTCCAGGCCATGCGGCCCATCACCCAGCGGGCCCTGGCGTCGAACGCCCCCGCCTGGAAAATCGCCGTCGGAGGCTGGCTGCCGTTCTTCGTGGTCTCGGTGCTGCAGGCCACCATCCTCACCCTGGTGGTGGACCTCGGACTTGGCTTGAATCCGGCCCATCCGATCGGCATGTGGCTGTTCATGCTGGCCGCGGTGATGGCGTTCAGTGCCATCATCCAGGGCATCGTGGCGCTGATGGGTACGCCCGGCAAGTTCGTTGTGCTGATCCTGCTGGTCCTGCAGCTGGTCTCCTCCGGTGGTACCTTCCCCTGGCAGACCACCCCCATGCCGCTTCATGTGGTGCACGAGGTCCTGCCCATGGGTTACGTCGTCACTGGCATGCGGCACCTGATCTATGGCGGTGAACTCAGCATGATCTGGCCGACGGTTCTGGGCCTGCTTGGATACACTTTGCTCGGAGCGGCGCTGTCCACGCTGGCAGTCCGCAAGCACAAGATGTGGACTCTGAAGACCCTGAAGCCGGAGATCGCAGTATGAGCACCACCCAGCCATCCGATTCCGGCGATACCGGAAAGAAACTGCGCCCGGGTCGCACCAACGCCACCAAGCAGCGCCTGTTCGAAGCGTCCATGGAGCTGATCGGCGAACGTGGTGCAGCGGGAGTGACGGTTGACGAGATCGCGGCCGCCGCAGGAGTGTCCAAGGGGACTGTGTATTACAACTTCGGCAGCAAGTCGGACCTGATCGCGCAGCTCCTGCGGCACGGCGTGGACATCATGCTGGTCAGGCTCCAGGACGTCCAGGGGCAAAGCAGTGATCCGCTGGAATCCATGAAGAACATGGTGGCACAGGCCATGGAATTCATGGACGACTACCCGTCCTTCGCCCGGCTGTGGGTCAGCGAAAACTGGCGGACACCCGGCGAGTGGAGCGCTGTGTTCACCGAACTCCGCGCAGAGCTGCTGGCCGTGATCGGTTCCGCAGTTGAGCGCGTCGCCGCCGGCTACAAGGTTGACCAGAGCATTGTCCGAGGCAGCCTGGAAGCAGCCATCTTCGGGGCCATCTTCGTGGTGGGCCTGGACCGGCAAACGTACAACCCGGAGCGGACCCGCGAGCAAAGCGTGGCCGCAGTGATGACCATCATGCACGGCTACGTGATCAAGTAGCTTCAAGCACGTTGTGAGGCCCGGTCTGCGTGGCATGACGCGCTCATAGCCCTCTCAGCGGGCCCCGCAACGGTATGCAACTGCAATGTACGACGGCGTGGCGCGGCCACATGGTCGGCGATGATTAACCTCATGCGTCACATGGGGAACAGCGGGAAGCTTGCGGTGGTGGCCGCCTTTGTGTCCCTCGGACTCTTGGTCATGGCCGCCGTCGTGCTCGAGGAATTGGTGCTGTACTTGTTCCTGGGCAGCGTGCTGCTCTGCTACCTGGCGTCCCTGGTCCAGGTCTTCAACCGGCGGCGGTACTTTGTGATCCTGCTCGGCGCCATCGGAACGAGCCTGTTCATCGGCTGCAGCATCGCCTTCCTGCGGATGTGGGGCATCGCGTTCACCCAGGATGCCAACGCTTTGGGCAGTGCGGTGAGCACCAAGGACTCTGACATCTATTTCTACTTAGCGGTGGCCGCCGGGGTGGGAACACTGGCCGTCATGTTCCTCGGAGCCGTGGTGCCTTCGTTTGGTTCGCGGGCTGCAGCTCCCGCGAAACGGCCCGTCCCTGCGGCAAGGAAACGGCCGGCGGCTCGCACGCCAACTACCCGCCCGGCGACGCAGGCCAAGCGTCCGGTTGCGCCGGCTCAACGCCCCGCGGGCACTGCAAAGCCGGCTGCCGCGAAGCGCCCCGCACCATCCCGGACGCCGACCACGGCAGCCAAGCGGCCGGCGTCGAACGCTCCAAACCAACGCAAGGCAGCGCCCAAACGCTAACGCCCCTGCGTTGCGAGGCCCGCTCTACGCGCTTACGCCAGGTTTAGACGCGCAGAGCGGGCCCCACAACGGGAACGTCCGGGCGCTTCCTTGGGATTCCCAGCACCGCCGTCGCGACGCCGAGTAGCAGGATCAGGCCACCCATGACTTCGGCGGGCGTGGGAATTTCGTTCAGGACCAGCCACGCAGCCGTCATGCCCACCACCGGAACCAGCAGCGTAAAAGGCACGACGTCGGAGCTCGGGTACAGCGACAACAGCCGGTTCCAGATGCCGTAACCCACCAACGAGGCAAACACCGCCGTGTAGACCGCGCTCAGGACAGTGGCCGGCTGCAGATCCGTGAGCGTGCCCCACACGACCCCGGGCCCGTCCACCAGCAGCGACAATCCGGCCAACGGCAACGGCACCACAGCGCCGGACCACACCACCAGCCCCAGGCCTGATGCAGCTTTGGAATGACGCGCCACCACGTTCCCCACGGCCCAGGACAACGCGGCTGCGAGCACAATCATGAGCGGCAGCACGGGCGCCACGGCACTGCGTCCCAGCGCCACGACGGCCAAGCCTGCGATACCGAGCGCCACGCCGACCAGTTGCCTCCGGCTTGGCTTCTCGCCGAGGAAACGCGCGGCGAGCAGCACCGTAAACAGCACCTGCGCCTGCAGTACCAGGGACGCCAGGCCTGCAGGCATCCCCAGCGCCATGCCGAGGTACAGCAGACCGAACTGCCCGGCACTCATGAAGAGCCCGACGCCGATAATCGCCTTCCAGCCGACGTCCGGTTTCCGGATGAAGAAGATGAAAGGAAAGACCACCAGGAGGAAGCGCATGGCCACGAAGAGCAGCGGCGGGACGTCCCGGCCGTTCGTGTGGAGTCCGAGGTCGATGGCGACGAAGTTGATGCCCCAGAGGGCGGCGACAAGCGCGGCAAGGAAGGAGTGGTGAAGGTTCACAAGTACACTCTGACGCCCTTTTCCTTGAAGCACCAGCATTGAATTCAGCAACGAACCAAGTAGATTTGCTTCATGATCGATATCTCGGCTTTGCGCGCATTGGTCGCCGTGGAACAGCACGGTTCCGTAGTGGCCGCCTCGGACGTCATGGGCTACAGCCCCTCAGCGGTTTCCCAGCAGATCAAGAAATTGGAGAAGCAGACAGGCGTGGCCGTCCTGGAGCGGAACGGCCGTGGAGTGCTGCTGACTGAGCGGGGGCTGGCGCTGGCAGGGTACGGCCGGCGGATCATGGGCGAACTTGAGGAACTCCAGGCAACCCTTCTGGCCGATCCCGCCAAACCGTCAGGGCTGCTGCGGCTGGTGGCTTTCTCCACGGCCTGCCGGGGTCTGGTGGGACCGGTCCTCGGACGAATGGCAGCCGCACATTCCGTGCTGGACATCACCGTCCTGGCGGAGGATCCGCGCGAAGCTGTGCAGCGCGTGGCGTCAGGCGAAGCCGAACTGGCGGTGGTCCACAACTGGAACTCCGTTCCGCTGGTGATACCGGATAACGTCGTGCACGAGGACCTCTGCATCGACCAGGCCGATGTCCTGGTCAACAGCACGCACCCGCTTGCGGCGCGTACCGCCGTCGAGCGTGAGGACCTGCTGGACGAGACGTGGATCAGCACCCCGGCAGGAGCCATCTGCAATGAGGCTCTTTTGCAGATCTTCGCCGGACTGGGCCGCGTCCCGGACATTCGCGTTTACGATCCCGATTTCTCTACCCACATCGCCATGGTCGAACAGGGGGTGGCGATTGCGCTGGTCCCCCGCCTGGGCAGGCCTACCCTGCCGCCCGGCGTGGTGGCCATTCCCGTGGTCAGGCCTGCCCAGCAGCGATCCGTGGGAATCGTGTACAGGAAGACCATGACTGCCAGCCCCAACATCCGGCACGTTGTCCGCTTGCTGCGTGAAGTGGCCGCGGAGGAGTTGACCGCATAGCAGCAGCTAGTGGCGGGGCACCGTGAAGTGCGTCAGCCGCGCATCCTGCCCGTCGAGCTCAGCCCAAGACTTTTCCGTTTCCATGACCGTCAACGCGCTGGTTGGATAGCGGGTGGCGGCATCCATGTAGGCGTCGTGATCCGAATCCCGGGAGGCCAGGTGCATGGCAAGATCCTGCACCCCCGGCATGTGCGAGATAACCATGAGCGTTGTCACCGTGTCCGGCACGTGGTTGATGACCGTCAGCATGCGGTTGGCCGAGGCGGAATACAGGCCGTCCTCAAGTTTGGGCGTGGGCGCCTTCTCCCCGAGCTCGTCGCACACCCAGGTACAGGTCTGGCGCGTCCTCAGGGCTGAGGAACAGAGGATGAAGTCCGGAACAACACCGTTTTCGAGCAACCACTTGCCGGCCAGCGGCGCCTCGCGGTGTCCGCGTTCCTCCAGTGGACGCTCATGATCCGGCACACCCGTGGGCCAGTCGGCCTTGGCATGGCGCATGATCACAAGCCGCTTGATGTGGTGGTCACTCATAGATCAACCCTATCCGTCCCCTTGACCGTGGAGGCCAATGCTCACTGGCCGGACAACGCGAAAGCGCCCGCCCTGGAGGGCGGACGCTTTCGCAGTCAAAAGATTAGATCGAGTATTCCGGAGCGGCCCAGACGATGACCTCGGGGTGCTCGTAGAAGCGGTAACCCTGTCCACGGACTGTACGCACGGTGTTCGCCAGGCGGCCCAGCTTGGAGCGGAGGCGGCGGATGTGGACGTCGATGGTGCGCTCGTTCGGCACCTCTTCGGCGTTGCGCCACAGGCCTTCCAGCAGCTCGTCGCGGCCCACGGTGCGGGTGCCGTTTTCGACGAGGTAGTTGAGAAGCTCGAACTCCTTGAACGTCAGGTTCAACGACTCGCCATCCAGGTGCACTTCGCGACGGGCAAGATCGATCAGCACGCCGGAGGGGCGGGCTTCCTGCTGCGGAGCCGGACGTGCCGCTTCCGCACGCTGGCGGGAGGCTACGGTGGGGTCGCCGAAGGTGGAACGCACGACGTCGAGCGCGGACCCGGGTGCCCCGGCGGGAGCGACGGCCACTGCCGCGTAGCTCTCGGCACCGGTCACCAAGGACTGCGCGTAGGCACGGATTTCCTGGGCCAACTTGGCAATGGAGGTTCCAGCCGCAGCTGCGGTCTCTTCGTCAATACCCATGTAGAGCACGAAACCGCGGGCCACGTTGTCGTTGGCGACGGGGCGCAGCCTGTCCGACTGGGCGATCACCGGCGTGGGCGCAGTCATGGGTGCCGGATCGGCGGCAGGTACTGCACGCAACTGGCCGTAGGAGTTGGGGTTGTAGCCCTGCGGCACGTACCCGGGAGCCTGCTGGCCGGCGCCTTGCTGGGCGGGGCCGTAGCCGGGGCGGTTGCCGAAACCGGGGCGGAGCCCTGCGTTCGACGCGGCCTTGTTGGCGTTACGGACGGAGATGTGGACGTATCCAGATGCAACTGACATGGAGTGCTTACCTCAAAAGTGAATAGCCGTCATCGCGGCTTCGAATGCTGAATGTCCCCGCAATGAGTTTGGGGAGGGGCGCCCAACGCTGGGCTAGGGGGCGAATGCCTGAAACTTCTTGGGGTGGAAAGTTAGGCTTGCATTCGACAACAGCGGTCATCATGGCCAGCGGGTGTGCTGGACCAGGTTGCTGCGGCTGCAGGTGCTGTTGAGTTCTTGTTCACATTGGAAGTGTGCAACGTAACAATGGCAACACGCAAGTAACAAAGCGCCGAACCGTCCACATTTTGAGACGTAGAGGTCTATTGTGCTGCAAATCACAATTCCGTGGACCCCTAAAATGAACGCCATTTCATTCGCTGCGAGGAAGAAATATTAGCCTTCCAGTGAATTTTCTTCGGTTGATCGGGCATGATTCGCACTCTCGTGTTCGCGATCGCAGCTGATTCGGAATCTCACGTTCTGAAACACTTGTTGTCCAATCGTCGGGCGGCAACTTCTCGAATTTTTTGTCCGGAATCTGGTAGAGACGGCGAAATCGTCCCCGGTTTCAGGACCAAGTGCCACCCCGGGCCGGGTCCCACCTCGCTAGTGTTGACTTCACAGCGTCTTCACAGGACCGGCAAAGCGCTGGCAAACCAGCAGAACAGAGAGTTGTCCCATGGCCTCCTCGCACTCCATGACCAACAACCTTCCCCAGCTCACCCATCCTGACGGGTCCCCCATCCGTGCACTGGTGGTGGACGACGAACCCAGCCTTGCCGAACTCATGAGCATGGGCCTCCGCATGGCCGGCTGGTCCGTAGCCGTGGCTGCCGACGGTCCCGGGGCGGTGAAGCTTGCCAAAGAATTCCGGCCCGACGTGCTGGTGCTCGATGTCATGTTGCCCGGATTCGACGGCGTGGAGGTCCTCAACCGCATCCGCGCCTTCGCCCCTGAAGTTCCCGCGCTGTTCCTCACCGCCAAGGACGCCGTGCAGGACCGCATTGTGGGCCTGGCGGCCGGCGGCGATGACTACGTCACCAAACCTTTCAGCATGGAAGAAGTCCTCCTCCGCCTCCATCGGCTGGTACAGCGTTCCGGCGTCGCTGCCATGGACACCGCCGAACTGGTGGTGGGAGACCTGACCCTGAACGTGGACACCCGGGAGGTGACCAGGGCCGGCGAGGACATCACCCTCACCGCCACGCAGTTCGAACTCCTGCGTTACCTCATGGAAAATCCCAAGCGCGTCGTCAGCAAGGCCCAGATCCTGGACCGCGTCTGGGACTACGACTTCGGCGGCCAGGCCAACATCGTGGAGCTCTACATTTCGTATCTCCGCAAGAAGATCGAGGCGAACCACCCACCCATGATCCACACCATCCGTGGTGCCGGCTACGTCATCAAACCCGCGGACTAGGCATTGGGCACCCTTTCAGGAGTTGCCAGGAGCTCCCGGCGCAGCTGGCTCAATCCCTCCACCTGGCATTTGCGCACCCGCCTGGTGCTGGTAGCCATGGCCTTGCTGGTAGCAATCTGCAGCGCCGTCGGAATCGTCAGCTACGCCTCCATGGACGCGGTGTTCAACAAGCAACTGGACCAGCAGCTTCAACAGGCCTCCAGCCGCGCGAACGAGTTCGGCAGGCCGCCGTCGAGCTTTCCGAACGCACCGTCCGGGAGACCGGATCCGCTGGAGGCCCGCGGCCAGGCCGCCGGGACGCTGAACGCCCGGATCGACGGATCAACTGTTCGGAGTTCAGGCCTGATCGACGCCCAGGGCAAGAGGGTCTCCCTTTCGGACGCCGACGAGCAGGTACTTCTGACACTCCCCCGGGACAGCCGCCCTGTGGACCGTTCCCTGTCCAACGGCGACTACCGTCTGGTGGCCGTGACAACAAACTACGACGACGTGATCGTGACGGGTCTGCCGCTGGCGGACAAGCAGACCGCCGAGGCGTCCCTGGTCTGGACCATGGTGCTGGTATCGCTGGGCGGTCTGGTGGTGATCGGCCTGGTTGGCACGGTGATTATCCGGCGAACCATGCGGCCGCTTGAGCAGCTCTCCGAAGTCGCCACCAAGGTTTCACGCCTCCCTCTCGACGCCGGCGAGGTGGCACTTGCGGTGCGGGTCCCGGCGTCGGCTTCCCATCCCGGCACTGAAGTAGGGAGCGTCGGCTACGCCCTGAACCAAATGCTGAACAACGTATCCAGCGCACTGGAAGCCCGGCAGGAAAGCGAAACCAAGGTGCGGCAGTTCGTAGCGGACGCCTCCCATGAACTGCGTACCCCGCTAACCGCCATCCGCGGCTACACCGAGTTGCTGCGGATGACCGAAAACTTCACGGACGACGGCAGGAAGTCGCTGGCCAGGGTCCAAAGCCAGTCCGAGCGCATGACCACGCTGGTCGAGGACCTCCTGTTGCTTGCACGGCTGGATGAAGGCCAACCGGTCAAGGTCACCGATGTGGACCTGACCCAGCTTGTGGTTGAGACAGTGAGCGACGAGAAAGTCATGGCCCCGGACCACATCTGGCAGCTCTCGTTGCCTGATGAACCCATCACCGTCCGCGGCGATGCCACGCAGCTCCACCAGGTGCTGGCCAATCTGCTCTCGAACGCCAGGAAGCACACAGATCCCGGAACTACGGTTGTCACCGGGGTGATGCTCTCGGCCGACGGCAGTGCAGTGGTGACCGTGACGGACAACGGGCCCGGCATTCCGGACGATTTCCAAGGCCGGATCTTCTCCCGCTTTGCCCGGGCCGACGCAGCGCGGTCGGGGTCGGAAGGAACGTCGGGGCTGGGCCTGTCGATCGTGGAATCCATAGTTGAAGCGCATGGTGGAAGCGTCGAAGTGACCTCCCGTCCGGGTCGTACTGAATTCGCCGTGAGGCTTCCAACCGTGAGCGGCGGACAACTGTAACGATCCCGGCAAGGCGACTCACCGTCGTCGTGATCTCTGTTACCTAAATGTGACTTCTGCAGAAACCTCCTGTACCGTCGAAAGGGTGGGTCGCCCCAACTGGCCCGCATCCGGGATGCGCCGAGCTCTGCCACTTCCCGGAGTCCGTACTTTCTCCGAGGCAGAGACGGGGGACCCAGAGTCTCCGGGCCCAGGCATTTATTGCCGGCCCTTGGGGTGAAGCCGCAGCGTGATGCGCGGCCGGATGACCTCATCCGAACCCGACAGCTAACTCCGCAGGCGCTGAGAGGTAATCACACATGTCTGAATTTAACGATCAGACGCGCCCTTCCGCGCGTCACCGCGACCATAACGACAACCCGTCGACCAAGTCGCAGTCAGTCCTCAAGAAGGCAGCCCGTGACGGCAAGTCCGGTGCACGCATGTCCGTAGTAGCCGGCGTTATCGCCGCTGCACTGGGCGTTGCATCGCTCGGAACCGCCGCCAACGCAGCTCTTACTCTCCCTGAGGCAAGCCGCGTGGCCGAAGCCCGGACCGCCGCCGAGGCCAGCAACAACAAGGCCGCTGAGGAAGCCGCAGCAGCCAAGAAGGCCGCAGCTGAGAAGGCTGCCGCCGACAAGGCCGCAGCTGACAAAGCCGTCGCCGAGAAGGCCGCAGCTGACAAGGCTGCCGCCGATAAAGCCGCTGCAGATCAGGCGGCCGCCGCGCAAGCAGCAGCCGACCAGGCCGCCGCAGAGAAGGCTGCCGCCGAAAAGGCCGCCGCTGACGCTGCCGCAAAGCAGGCAGCCGACGCCGCTGCTGCCGCCGCCGCAGAAGCCGCAGCCGCCGCAGCTGCTCCCAAGGCTGTGGATGACCCCGCTGCTGCCAAGGCCTACGCCGCCAGCATTCTGGGCAGCTACGGCTGGAGCGCCGCCGAAATGACGGCACTGAACACGCTGTGGGAGAAGGAATCCAACTGGAAGACCACTGCCACCAACGCCTCCAGCGGCGCCTACGGCATTGTCCAGTCCCTTCCGGCCGGCAAGATGGCTTCTGCCGGCGCTGACTGGCAGACCAACTACCAGACCCAGATCAAGTGGGGCCTGAACTACATCAAGGAACGCTACGGATCCCCGTCAGCTGCCCTGGCCTTCCACTTGGCCAACAACTGGTACTAAGCCAAGCTGTTTGATTGCCGCCCCGGCTTCCGCCGTTTGCCTCAGTTCTTACTGGAGCGGATGGCGGGAACCGGGGCGGCTTCTTTCGTTTTCACAGGTGCTTGCCGGGGCTCACAGTAGTGTCACAGCTTCCGCCTAAAGCGTTCATAATCTGATCCTTCATTCTGGATCCATGACCATCACGGATCCAGGGACCGTAGTCCACCACCCGCAGGACCCGGGCGTGGGCGTCCCCGCCCGGGTTCCTGTCCTGGACCTCACCGTGCCCGTCTGCGACGAGGAAGTGCGGCTAGAGGCGAACCTCCGCCGGTTGCACGGCCACCTCATGGAGTCACTGCCGCACGCGTTCCGGATCACTGTTGCCGACAACGCCAGTACGGACGGTACGCTTCGGATAGCCGAGCGCCTGGCCCGGGAACTGCCCGAACTTCTCGTCGTCCGATTCCAGGACAGAGGCCGTGGGAACGCACTCCGCCAGGTCTGGCAAAACTCGCCGTCGCCCATTCTGGCCTACATGGAAGCCGAGCTGCCGGCGGACCTTTCCGCCTTGGCACCCTTGCTGGCCCCGCTGCTCTCCGGGCACTCGGATGTCGCTGTCGGCACCCGGCTGTCACCGGCCTCGCACACGAACCTGAGCCCGCAGCGGCAGATCATTTCCCGCAGCTACAACGCCCTGCTGCGGACCCTCATGGGCGCCCACGTCTCCGATGCCCAGTGCGCTTTCAAAGCCATCCGGGCCGACGCCGCACGCAAGCTCCTCCCCTACATCAAAGACGACCGCTGGTTCTTTGACACTGAACTCATGATCGACGCCGAGCTCTGCGGTTTGCGCGTCCACGAGGTCCCCGTGGACTGGACTGACGATCCCAACTCAAGCGTCGACGTCGTACGAACAGCCTTTGCCGATCTGCGCGGTATGGCGCGGTTGATGCGCGACCTCGCCCGGGGACGGGTCCCCGTCCGTGAGCTTAGGAGGGAGCTCGGTGCGGTGGCGGAAACGGGAAGCGGTATTCCCGGCAGAGTACTTCGCGCCCTGGGGTGGGCTGCGGTCTTCGTCGTTGTGGTCCTGCTGACGTCCAATCCCCTCGGTTTATTGCCGGGCGCCCTGACCGCGCTGGTTCTGACGGGATCGGCCGCCCGGGTGGCCGCAGGGTTACGCGTCGTCCTGCGCGGGCAGAAGTCCGCCCACCGTCCCCACAGCATTGAGCTGCCGCAGGCCAGGGCACAGTAACGGGCGTCTATTCTTCAGGTTCCGCCTCAACCGCGCCACGGACGGCTGCGATGGACGCTGCAACGTCCCCGGCGTCCGTGGTCCAGTTGCTCACCGAGATCCTGAGGATTTCCCGGCCGCGCCAGGAAGATCCAGACATCCACACCGCCCCCTCGGCCATGAGCCGCTGCGTGATCCTGTGGGTCCGGTTATCGCTGCCGAAGCTCACGGACACCTGGGTGAACACCACATCATTGAGGATCTCAACCCCAGGGATAGCGGCCAGGCCTTCCGCCAACGCCCGTGCGTTCGCTGCGAGCCTGTCCACCATGGCGATCACACCGGAGCGGCCCAGCTGCCGCAACGCAGCCCACACCGGGATACCGCGTGCGCGGCGGGACATCTCAGGAACCTTCTCCAACGGATCCCCCAGGCCTGTTTCCGTGGCGATCAGGTAGCTGGTGTGGACACTGAACGCGCGGCGGAGGGATTCCGGCCGCGAGACGATCGCCAATCCGCAGTCATAGGGAACGTTCAGGGTTTTGTGGGCATCCGTTGCCCAGGAATCTGCCTCCTCGACACCGGCCAGCCTCGGCCTCAGGGTGGGGCTGACGGCTGCCCACAAACCAAAAGCACCATCAACGTGGACCCATGCTCCGCGGTCGTGGGCCACCGCGATGGCTTCTTCCATCGGGTCGAAAGCGCCGGAGTGCAGGTTGCCCGCCTGCAGGCAGACCAGCGACGGTCCGGGCTGCTCATCCATGGCCGCAGCCAAAGCTTCGGGAATGATCCTTCCCTGCCGGTCCGCTTCAACAGGGACGCATGCTCCCAAACCCAGATACCGGAGCGCCAGGTCCACGGCGGCGTGGCGCTCCCTGCCGGCAAAAGTGGTGATGCGCGGCCCGCCGTTGAGTCCCAACGATTCCAGGTCCCAGCCTGCCTCATCCATCAAAAACTGGCGTCCCGCTGCCAGGCCCACGAAGTTGGCGGTGGTGGCACCGGTAGTGAATCCGACGTCGGACGTTGCCGGAAGGTGGAGAAGGTCCAGCAGCCAGGCAGCCGCGGATTCCTCGATGGCGGCCGCCGCCGGGGTGGCGAAGCGGAGTCCGGTGTTCTGGTCCCATGCCGACACGAGCCAATCGGCGGCCATGGCTGCGGGCAGGGTCCCGCCCATGACCCATCCGAAGAACCGGCCGGACTGGATGGCCATGAGGCCGGGTTCAGCCAAAGCGGCGAGTTCATCCACTACCTCGGCGGCATCGGTGGCCTCATCAGGCAGCCGCGGCAGGATGCTTTTAGCCACCTGGTCGGCGTCGGACGAAGGACGGACAGGGCGGGTAGGCACTGACGTGAGCCAAGCACCGGCATGGACCATGGCCCGTTCCAATGCAGCACCGTAAGCCTCCGGCATCGCAGACATGCGCACAGCCTACGCCCGGTTAACGGGCTGGAACAGTACGAACTGAAAGCTAGAGGGTCAGCGTCAGGAGGTGGCCGCCGTCGTCATCCTTCACGACGGTGACCGTCACGGCTGAGTAGTCCGGGATCCGCCACATGCCAGGCTCAAGGCCGCCGCCTGCGTCGCCCACCACAACAGTCCGCATCCCCGCGGCCCGCGCAGCCGCGATACCTGCCGGTGCGTCTTCGAAAACCACGACGTCGGCCGGCTCGGCTCCCAGCAGCGCGGCCGCTTTGAGGTAGCCCTCCGGATGCGGCTTGCCCCGGGTGACGGACTCTGCGGTGACGGTGGTGGACGGCATGGGGAGCCCGGCGGCCTGCATGCGGATTTCTGCCAGGATGCGGTCTGCGGAGGTAACCAACGCAATGGCCTCGTCCGGCAGGCCAGCCAAGAGCGCTTCGGCGCCGGGCAGCGCGATCACACCGTCCGTCCGGGACCGCTCCATTTCACCGAGCTCGGCAGTCAGCGCCTCCATGTCGGAACCCGCGGGAGCATAGCGGCGCACAGTATCGCCTGCCTGGACGCCGTGGGACGTGCGGAGGATCTCGTCGAAGTCCAGGCCATAGCGTTGGGCGAACTCCAGCCACACCTGTTCCACGATGGCCGTGGAATCGACCAGGGTGCCGTCCATGTCGAAGAGGACGGCGCGGGCATTCAGCACCGGTGGGGAGGCAGGCTCGGCAGGATGGCTCATGGTTCCATCCTGCCGCACCCGCGGGACGTGGTGCTGCTGTGTGACTTAGCCGTTCGGCCGCTGCGGCAAGTACTGGAGGGCCCACTTGTTTCCGTCGGGGTCGGCGAAGTACACAAAGTGGCCCCAGTCCTGGATGTCGACATCGCTGACGTCCACGCCGTTTGCCTTGAGCTGATCGTGGGCTTTGTTGATATCGCTCACCACCACCTGCAGGTTAGGGGCGGTACCTGGAGGAGCATCTGACAAGCCCTCGCCGATAGCGATGGAGCAGGCCGAACCCGGCGGGGTCAGTTGCACGAAGCGGATGCCGTCCATGGGACGCTCGTCAAAGTCGGCGTTGAAACCGACCTTGTTGACGTAGAAGTCCTTCGCGCGGTCGACGTCGGACACAGGGACAAATACCAGTTCAAGTTTCCAGTCCATGCGCCACAGGCTAACGGGGCGGCCGGGAAACCGGTAGGGGTGTGAGTCAGCCAGCCACGCCGTAGAGGCGGTCGCCGGCGTCGCCCAGGCCGGGCACGATGTAGGACTTTTCGTTGAGTTTCTCGTCGATCGAGGCCAGGACGATCTTCACGTTGGCGTCAGACAGCTCTTCTTCCAGCTTGGACAGGCCTTCGGGGGCTGCGAGGAGGCAGATGCACGTGACATCCGAGGCACCGCGCTTGAAGAGGAACTTGATGGCTTCCCGGAGCGTACCGCCGGTTGCCAGCATGGGATCCAGGACGAAGATCTGCCGGCCGGTAAGGTCCTCGGGGAGCCGCTCGGCGTAGGTGATGATGTCCAGCGTCTCTTCGTCGCGGGCCATGCCCAGGAAGCCGACCTCGGCCGTGGGAACCAGCTTGGTCATGCCCTCCAGCATGCCCAGCCCTGCGCGCAGGATGGGGACCACCAACGGCGTGGGCTTGGTGAAAGCCGTGCCGATGGTTTTGGTGACGGGGGTCTCGATCTCTACTGGCTGGACCTTGACCTCGCGGGTGGCTTCATAAGCCAGCAAGGTGACCAGTTCTTCGGTGAGTTGCCGGAAGACCGGTGAAGGGGTGTTCTTGTCCCGCAGAACGGTGAGCTTGTGAGCGACCAGCGGGTGGTCCACGACGAGTGTGCGCATCCCCCAAAACTATCATTGAGACATGAGCGCCACCGAGCCGTATCACGCAGAACACCTGGCCTGGATGGGCCTTGCCCTGGACGAAGCCCGGTTGGCGTTGAAAACCGACGACGTCCCGATCGGCGCCGTGGTGCTGGGGCCCGACGGCGGCGTGCTGGGTTCCGGACGTAACGAACGGGAGGCGCACGGTGACCCGACCGCCCATGCCGAGGTGGTGGCGATCCGCCAGGCGGCCGCCGCGCTGCAACGGCACGCGCTTGAATTGGGCGAAGGCGGCGACGGTTGGCGGCTCGAGGACTGCACCCTGGTGGTCACCCTGGAGCCGTGCGCCATGTGTGCCGGGGCCATTGTCCTGGCCCGTATTCCCCGCGTCGTTTTCGGCGCGTGGGACGAGAAAGCAGGAGCGGCAGGATCCGTGTTCGATATCCTCCGCGAGCGCCGCCTCAATCACTGGGTGGAGGTCTACGCCGGGGTCCGGGAAGGCGAGTGTTCAGCGCTCCTCAAGGACTTCTTCGCCTCGCATCGCGCTCCGGCAGGACACGCTCCGGCGGATCACGCTGTAGAGCACCGCCCATCCTGATCCCTTCCTTCACGGGAGCAAGCCATGACAGTTTCGTTCAATCACACCATCGTCTACGCCACGGACAAGCAGCGATCCGCAGAGTTCCTTGCCCGGATCTTCGGGCTCCCGGCACCGAAGCCCATGTGGTCCTTCGTCACGGTGTCCTTCGAGAACGGCGTGACACTGGATTTCCTGGGCGCGGACGGGGACATCACACCGCAGCACTACGCCTTTCTGGTCAGTGAAGAAGAGTTCGACCAGATCTTCCTCAGGATCACCGCAGAACACGTGCCCTACTGGGCCGACCCTGCACGTTCCCGCGGGCAACAGATCAACCACAACGACGGCGGCCGCGGCATCTATTTCGCGGACCCCGACGGACATTTCCTGGAGGCGATCACCCGGCCGTATGGTTCGGGCTGATCGTGCCCTACCGCCCTGCCGCCGCGTCCAACGCGTCGATCCGCACCTGGCGTGATGCCTGGGAGTCCAGACTGAACGAACGGAAATCGCCGAGTTCATCGCGGATCCAGGCCTCCACCTCGGCGATCCGTTGGCTCACAGCTGCAGTGGGAGCGTCAAAAGTCCACGCCGCGATCCGTTCCTTACCGGGATCGTATTGCCATAGTCCGATGATCCGCCCACGATCCAGGATGGGGTGGTCCGGCAGGTCGGCCTGAAGTGCCAGCGTGGTGTCCAGGACCTTCTTTCCCTTGTCCTCATCGGCGAACATGTCCCCCGAATTGCGCCTGTGGAGGACCAATGAATCTGTGCCTGCCAACAGCTGGATTCGTTCGTCACCCGGCTCTTCGAAGTCCGCCAAACGCTCGACGTCGGAAGGCAGCATCCAGAGCACATCTCCACTGGCCGTGGTCACCTCCATGGCACCAATGGAGGCGAGCGCTGCCTTGCTCTGGGCCACCGTAAAGGCAGTGAACCACTGTGTCTGCTTAAACGTCGCTCCCCCGGTCCAGCGCAAGTACCGTTCCAGCAGCAGGCGGCGGGCGCCGTCGTCGTCCATATCGCTGGGCGGCAGGCCCCAATTCGTGTAGGCGTAGCGCTGTTGGTCCAGGCGGCCGTTGACCGGGACGCGACGGATGCGGCCTTCCGCCTGCAGTAGTCCCAGGGCGGTGGGCAGCGTGGTGGAGGCGCCCTTCTTCTTGCCTTCCTCACCCAGGCTGCGGACCGAATCGCCCAGCACGTCCCTGAGTTGTTTGGGGTCCATTGGCTCACTGGACTCTTTGAGGACGTGTTCCACTTCGCCCTCCAGGAGGGTGATCTCGCCACGTTCCACGCCGAGCCGTGCCAGCACCTTGAACGGGGCAATCGCGGCGTCGCGGCCGATCTGGAGAGCCCACGGGTAGTCACTTTGGCCCAGGACATACGTGCATCCGCGGGCGGTCGGGAGTTCGTGGATCCTGAGCGCCCTGACGTCCTTGTCAGCTTGTTCGCGACTGGTTCCTGCCCTGGCGAACAGCGTCAGGTACGGGTTGGCGCCGCCTACGGATCGGGCCCAACCGGCGTGGTCCAAGACTTCCTCTGAGGTTTTGCCTTGGAGCGAACCGTCCAGGCCCTGCTTGTGCCAGGCCCAGGCCCGGAGCCGTTCAGGGGTCAGGGTGTCTGCGGCAGGCGCGATGCTGGTCATGGCCCCATTCTGCACCCGGTTATCATGGCGAAGCTGTCACGGCTTTCAAAACAATCGCAGCAGTGTTGTCCCAGCCCGAGAGGTTGTCGCGGGCCAGGATGGCGTTTTCATGCCAGGACCCTTGGATTTCGACGTCCGTCAGCCAGCTCCGGAGAGTGTCCGCGAGAGCTTCCCGGGGATCCCACGCGGCGCCCGCCCCGGTACCGCCCAGCGCCTCCACCGCACCTGTCCCTTGCCGGACAAGGACCGGGACGCCATGTGCCAACGATTCGGTCACCACCATCCCAAAGGACTCGGAGTGCGAAAGCAGGACGCTGAGGTCGGCTTGGTGCCACTGCTCTTCGAGTGAGGTGCCGGTCAGCTCGCCGGTGACACGGATGCGGTTTTGCAGCGCGTGATGTTCGACGGCGGCCCTCACCTCGGCCGCGTACGCCGGGTCAGCTTCCTCCGAACCGATGAGCGCTGCGGTCCAGGGCAGGTCCTTTATCTGGCTCAGGGCCTCTACCAAATGTGCTTGGTCCTTGTTGGGCAGCAACGCCGCGACAGCAACGATGTGCTTGGGCTGTGAACCCGCGCTGAGGTCTGCTGGTTCGGCGCCGGGGGTGGCCACCGCTATGTCCAGGGAGCCGTGTTTAGCCTGCAATTCAGCGGCGGAGTGGACGCTCGGGCAGATAATCCCGGTCGCGGCCGCCAACGCCTTCGACTCAAGGTCACCGTGCTCCGCCAATGCCATGTGCGAGAGGATCCAGACCTTGGTTCCGGCCTTGACCGCGCCGGCGATCTCCTCCGGAGCCCCACTCGCTACCAAGCCGTCGGCAATCACGGTGGTGCCGCCGTCGAGCGCTTGCGCGAACCGCTGCCGGTCCGCCGGGCTGCCAACCGGCCAGTCACCGTCGACGGTTACCGTCTCAACCGAGGCGCCGGGGGCCGTCAGGTGCTCGGCGAGTTTGGCGTTGTATTTGTTGCCGCCGGAGCCGTGCCTGACGTTCCCCGGAACCAGGAAGCGGATGTGCACTTACTTGGCCGGAAGCTCCAGCGAGTAGCCCGCCCAGGCGTCGGGGTTCTCGCGGAGGACGACGTCGATGCCGGCGAGCGCAGGCCCGTCTTCGGTGTCCTGGATCCGGGTGGCCATGGCGTCTGCGATGTGCTTTGCGAGCGCCTCGGTGGTGGAAAGTTTGCCCTTGAACGCGGGGTGTTCGTCCAGGTTCTTGTAGTTCAGGTCTTCAAGGATTTCCTCGAGAATGCCGCCTGCTGCGCCGATGTCCAGGACGATTGCGTCGTCGTTGAGGTTCTGGCGGCGGAAGCTGACTTCGGCAACGAATGTGGCCCCGTGGAGGCCCTGCGCGGGGCCGAACGCTTCGCGGGGAAGGCTGTGGGCGATCATGAAGTGGCGTCGGACGGTCAGGCTGAACATGTACTAATCCTCCGGGTTTGGGTACGCGACCACATGGCAGAAACCGCCGGGCCGTTCGAACAATTTAACGAGTGTGGTGGGCAGGTTTTGGAACTGGCATTCGCTACTGAGGAAGGTGTCGAACAGCGGATCTTTGAGCTGGTTGACCGCTTCCTGAAGCCGCTGGGCGTTGCTGCGCCGGTGCCTCCTGGGGAGAGCGACGGCGCCCACCTGGCTGGAGCGGATGTTCAGCCTGCGGGCGTGGAAGTCCTCGCCGAGCGGGAGCGTCACTTCCTTGTCCGCGAACCAGGAAAGTTCGATGACGTCCGAATCATCACCCGCCAGTTGCAGGCTCAGCTTCAGGCCGTCATTGGAGGCGGAGCAGTGGAAGACGATGTCGTTATCGTTGGCTGCGTCCTCAGGCTCGGCGAATTCGATGCTGAGCCTTTCGGCGAGGTTGCGCTTCTCCGGGTCGGCATCCACCAATTGCAGACGGCCCAGCGGATACTTCCGCAGGAGCGTCGCCAGGACGCCACCCACCAAGCCACCACCGACGACGGCGACCCGGTCTCCCAGCCTCGGTCCGGCTTCCCAGAGGGCATTGATGGCAACCTCGACGATACCGGTCAGTACGGCGCGGCGGGCCGGGACGTCCGCGGGGATAGCCGTGAGCTGGCTGGTGGGAACGATGTAAAAGTCCTGGTGCGGGTGGAGGCTGAAGACAGTCTTTCCCCGCCATTCCTCCGGGCCCTCTTCGACGGTGCCAACGCTCAGGTACCCGTATTTCACCGGGCCGGGGAAGTCGCCTTCCTGGTGCGGGGCCTGCATCAGATCGGCGACCCGCTCCGGGACGCGGCCTTCATGGACCACGCGCTCGGTTCCGCGGCTGACTCCTGAGTACAGGGTCCTGACCAGGGCTTCTTCCTTTTGCCTCGGCGGCAAGGACTCAGGGCGTAGTTCGCCATTGCCTGACTTGGTGACCCAGTAGGCGTGGGCTTCGTGCACTTGATCGCGAGGAATAGTCATGATGCTTATGAATCTATCGGTGGGTTGCTTCGGATGGAAGTTGGCGCTGTTTTGCGGGGCTTGGGGTGGTTCTGCCGACGGCTTCCCGCGGGCCCGTTTTGGGGAACCGGCCCCGACTCCGGTACCCTATTTCAGTTGGTGACGTGTCCGAGCGGCCGAAGGTGCAACACTCGAAATGTTGTTTGGTGTAAAAGCCAACGTGGGTTCAAATCCCACCGTCACCGCCAATGAAAACCCCCGGGAAACCGGGGGTTTTCTGTATTCTCAGCGTCTTTGTGGTGTATTTTTCGAGCAGTGGTCGTCCACCAATAAGCCATTTCGGAAAGGCCACTGCAGCCATCCAAAGAGGGGAATCCACATGCGTCGACGCATCGTGTTGGCCGCATTGGCGGTCTTCTGTGCGGGAATGGCCACATCCTGCGCCGGCTCCGCTCCTCTTCAGTTGGATGCCGGCACCACAACTGTCGAGTACAGCTTCCGCGACAGCTCAGTCCCGCCCCAGTACCACCGCAGCTTCGTGATCAAAGCTTCGAAAGACGAGGCATCCATCACCGTGGACTCATATGGCGACGTGCTGGGCCAGGAAACCAGTGTCATGCCGGCCGATACGTGGACCCAGGTCTTGGACTCGGCAAAAACCCTGCCCTCCCGTGCCGCCAAGATCAGCGAACCCAAACCCGGTTGCACGGGAGGCACGGGATCGAAAATCACCATCCGGGACAGCGGCGGGGAACGCTACTCCAAGTCAGTTGAAAACTGCGGTGGCCGATCCGACCAGCCTCTGACCGAGACCGCGGGCCTCCTTGAAGCCCTGTTCGACATGGACAAACTGTTGAAAACCGGCAAATAGCGCGTCGAGGGGCGAGGTTTCGGGACTTTCGCGAAGGCAAAGAGCCGGGATCTAACCCTTCGCCGCGGCCAGGAGTAGATTTAGGCCGGATGCCGCATGGCACCCTCGGAACCTCACGGACCGTGGAGGCGGCAATGGCCAGGTCATCACAGCAAAAAGGCAAAAGCACGGACTACGAGTTCGTCACCGTGTGGCGAGTGGCCGGCACACGTGAGGAAGTCGTGGACATCCTCGGCGGCGCCGGAACCCTCACGGAGTGGTGGCCCTCGGTCTACCTCGCTGTCTCACCGGTAGCCCGAGGCGGCCCCGACGGCGTGGGTGAATCCTTCGACCTCCACACCAAGGGATGGCTCCCCTACACCTTGCGGTGGCGGCTCACCATCACCGAACCGGTCACCCTTGACGGCTTCGCACTCGCAGCCAAGGGCGACCTGAATGGAACCGGCCGCTGGACGTTCGCAACCGACGGCCCCGAAGTTGTCATCACCTACGACTGGCGGGTCAGCACAGCCAAACCGCTATTACGCAGACTGAGCTGGCTTCTGAAACCGGCCTTCTCCGCGAACCATCACTGGGCCATGGCGCGAGGTGAGGAAAGCTTGAAACTCGAGCTCCGCCGTCGTAGGTCCACAGCCGATCCGGCCCGCGTACCGGCACCGCCGGGTCCGACCTTCACTCCGCGGCGCAAAGCAACGCCCGGGCAAAGAAGTTGACATTCTTTCAGCTCGCCCTGATCTCGGCAGCGGCCCTCTTGGGGCCGCTGCTGGCGTTGCCACGGAAATGGCATTTGCCTGTTGTCCTGGGCCAACTGCTGGCGGGCATCGTCATTGGCCGGACAGGCCTGCAGGCAGTGGACCCCGGGGACCCTGCGTTTACGTTGATGGCCGATGTCGGCTTCGCGCTGATCATGTTCGTTGCCGGCACGCACGTTCCTATACGGGACAAAGCGATCAGGGCCGCCGTGGGCGGCGGCGCGACCAGAGCGGGGGCCGCGGCACTACTGGCCGTCGTGACGGGTTTGGGGATTGCTGCCGTTTTCGGAACCGGCCATGCGCCCGTGTACATCGTGTTGCTGGCGTCGTCTTCCGCAGCCTTGGTGCTGCCGATCGTCGATTCCTTGGGACTGCGCGGACCCAAAGTGCTGACCATGACCGCCCAGGTGGCGATAGCCGACATAGCCTGCATCGTGGCACTCCCCCTGGCGGTCGATCCGCCCAACGCGGGCCGCGCAGCTCTGGGCGCCGCCGCGGTAGCGGTCAGCGCGCTGCTCCTGTACGTCATCCTCCGCGCCTTGGAACGCCGCGGCACACGCGGCCGCCTGCACGACGTTTCCGAAGACAGAAAGTTCGCGCTGGAGCTACGAATCCAGTTGACCTTGTTGTTTGCCTTGGCAGGGCTGGCCGTTTTCGGGCACGTGTCCGTGATGCTGGCCGGGTTCTCCTTTGGCCTTGTCGTGGCAGCCGTGGGTGAACCCCGGCGGCTTGCCCATCAGCTTTTCGCAGTGAGTGACGGTTTCCTGGGACCCGTCTTCTTTGTATGGCTTGGCGCGTCCTTGAACCTGAACGACCTCGGATCGAACCCCCAAATGATTCTCCTGGGCCTCTGCCTTGGCGCAGGCACCCTTTTGGTTCACGCCGCCATGCGGCTCCTTGGACAGCCTCTGCCGCTGGCCGTCCTCTCGGCATCCCAACTCGGCGTTCCCGTGGCGGCCGTGACCATCGGCGCGCAGTCGCACCTTCTTCAACCGGGCGAGGGCGCGGCGATGCTTTTGGGCGCGCTCATCACCATTGCGGCCAGCGCAATCGCAGGGCGGACGGCAGCCGCCGCCCAAGACGCGGCAGCGAACCCATCCAAGACCAAACCGGCACCGAACTCCCGATAGAATCGAAGCCGTTGCCGTCCACGTCGACAAGCCAACACAAGCAAGAAGAAAGGGAGGACCCGTGCGCACTTCACAGCCCCGGGCACCCTTCCACGCCTTGCGGTCCGGCGCGATCGCGCTGGTCATCCTTGGCTTGGCTGCCGGAGCCCACGTCATTGGCGGCGGATTGCTGCCGATGGCCCCGGTGCTCCTGGCCTTGCTCGCGCTGACGGCGCTGGCCACCACGCTGGCCACCCGGTTCCGGCTGAACGCCGTCACCATGGCAGCGCTGCTTGGCGCAGGACAACTCGCACTCCATGAGGCTTTCACTGCCCTAGGGCCCGTTGCTGCCGACTCACCAGGAACAGCCCACCACCTCGGCAACGAATCACTGAACCCTGCCCTGCAAACGGTGACAGAACATACCCACGAGCTTGGTTCCACCGTGGGCGTCCTGATGCTGATGGCGCACGTCGCGGCTACCCTGGGGTCTGCCCTGGTCCTGGCCAAGGGCGAGGATGCGCTCTGGCAGCTGGCCGCGTGGCTCCGACCGCTGGTTGCCCTGCCCACGCTGCTGTTCAGGCCCGACGCCGGTGCGTCTCCTGTCGCAGTAGGCGCACCTGACGTTTTCATCCCCCGCCCCTGGCGGAACCTAAGGCAAGACAGCCGCCGCGGCCCGCCCGCCGTCGTCGTCCTTAGCTAGTTCCGCCCGGCACCCAAGCTGCAAAGCACCAATGCTGCAAAGCCAGCAAACGCCTTTGCACGGTGACGGGCTCCCAAACCCGTACCCCAGCGCCCCCTCACTTGGCGCACCCGAAAGGCAACCCCATGAAGAAGTCCTCGCTTCGCCGTACCCTGTCCGCTACCGCCGTTGCCGGTGGAACCGCTGCCCTGATGATGGCCGGTATCGCAGGGGCGTCGGCCCACGTCGGCGTCGACCCCAACAAGACCGCGGCAAACTCCTACGCTCTGTTGACGTTCAGCGTTCCCCACGGCTGCGGCACGTCCGGCACCACCAAAATTGCCATCAGCCTCCCCGAGGAACTGACCGACGCAACCCCCACCGTCAACCCGAACTGGAACGTGGAGAAGGTGACGGAAAACCTCGCCGAGCCCAAGAAGCTGGACGACGGCACGTCCATCACCAAGCGCACCAGCCAGATCGTGTACACGGCCAAGGCGCCACTGGATCCGCACATGCGCGATGCCCTGGTCCTCTCGGTGAAGCTGCCTGACGCTGCCGGCAAGACCATCTACTTCCCCACGTTCCAGACGTGCGAAACGGGAAAGACGGACTGGATCGAGATTCCCAAGGACGGCCAAAGCGAGGATGACCTGAAGTCGCCCGCTCCGGCCATTGCCATCACTCCGGCGGACGCTGCGGGAGACCACCACGCTGCCGCAAGCGTGTCCACCGAGCAGGCGTCCTCGGTAACCGACGACGGTTCACAGGCCCGGAGCTGGGCCGGCCTGATCGCAGGCATCGCGGGCCTCGGACTCGGTGGCGCGGCGTTCTTCCGCAGCCGCTCGGCCAAGCCCGCTGCAGTGAAGGCAGACACCAAGTAAATCAGTGCAGGTGGCGCCCGGAAGATCACGATCCGGGCGCCAATCTGCCCTGTAACCCGTGGCTGAATTGACTAGCGCCACCGCCGAAGCAAGGCTGGTGCCCATGTGGACTCAGCGCATCAAAACCGGTCTTGTGACGACGACGGCGGCCGCCTCGCTGCTGCTTCTTGCGGCTTGCGGGCCAAGCCCCAGCCCGGCGGAATCAAGCAGTGCCCCGCCAAGTTCTTCCACTCCCTCGGCATCGTCGACGTCGGCCTCCCCCTCCGCGACGGCCTCCACGACGCCTTCGCAGTCTCCCACCCCGACCACCACGTCCGCGCCTCCTGCAGCCGTTGGACAGTGCAAGGCCGCAAGCCTGACTGCGGCCACCGATGCCACTGGTGGCGGAGCAGCCGGCAGCGTCTACGAGAAGCTGATCCTGACGAACTCGGGAACGGCTCCGTGCATTGTTGAGGGCTTCGCCGGGGTATCCCTGACGGCAGACGCCAATGGCGAACCGATCGGCGAACCGGCGACCCGCGAAACCACCACCCCGGTGACCAAGATCGAGCTGGCTCCGGGCAAGTCGGCGTGGGCGGAAATCCGCTACACGCAGGCGGGCAACTACGGCGACTGCACCAAGGTTACTGCGGCCGGGCTGCGCATCTACCCGCCGAATGACACTGCCTCGCTGTTTGTCGCCGAACAGCACGATGCGTGCAGCAACTCCGGGATCAAGCTGCTGACAGTCACTGCCTTCCAGGCTGTTTGACCGCTCCCCACGGTTCCGGCTTATTCTGTCGGAGCCGTGGGGCATGATGGATGAATGCAGGAGCCGCAGACGTCCGTTGGCGCCATCAGCCGTTTCAGCCAGGCAACCAGGGAATGGTTCCTCGGCGCTTTTTCCGAGCCCACGCCTGCGCAGGACGGCGCCTGGAATGCCATCTCTTCGGGTTCCCATGCCTTGGTCGTAGCGCCCACCGGATCCGGTAAAACGCTCGCCGCCTTCCTGTGGGCCCTGGACAGACTCCACGCAACCCCCACTGACACGCTCCCCGGGCTGGAGAGCGTGCCGGCGAACGGCAAGGGGCGGGCCAAGCGTCCGAAAACCAAAACACGCGTCCTCTATATCTCACCGCTCAAGGCGCTGGGTGTCGACGTCGAACGAAACCTCCGGTCACCGCTGATCGGCATCACGCAGACCGCCAAGCGCTTGGGATTGCCGGCACCACTGGTGACGGTGGGCGTTCGCTCCGGAGATACGACGGCGGCGGATCGCCGCACGCTGCTGACCAACCCTCCGGACATCCTCATCACCACCCCGGAATCCCTGTTCCTTATGCTGACGTCCCGTGCCCGGGAGACGCTCAGCGAAGTGGACACCATCATCATTGACGAAGTGCACGCCGTTGCGGGGACCAAGCGTGGGGCACACCTGGCTGTCTCCCTGGAGCGCTTGGATGCGTTGCTTCCCAAGCCCGCGCAGCGCATCGGGCTCTCTGCCACGGTCCAGCCCCGCGAGTTGGTGGCCCAGTTCCTGGCCGGCCAGGCTCCAGTGGAGATTGTCGCGCCGCCGTCAAAGAAGAACTGGAACCTCACGGTCACTGTGCCTGTGGAGGACATGTCGGACCTGCAGGGTGCTGCCGGAGCGTTCGATTCCGGCCCTGCGTCAGGGCTGCAACCGCAGGCGTCGATCTGGCCGCATGTGGAGGAACAGATCGTGGATCTGGTCCTGTCCAAGCAATCCACCATTGTCTTTGCAAACTCCCGACGCCTTTCGGAGCGCCTGACGGCCCGCTTGAATGAGATCTATGCCGAACGCCAGTTGATGGCAGTGGGAGGTGGGGAATGGGCGGCCCCCGAGTCCAACGCGGGCGAGCCCAACCCTGCCGTTCCGGCCTCCACGTCAACCCCCGCGCACATGATGGCCCAGGCAGGCAGTACCACCGGCGCGGATCCTGTCCTCGCCCGCGCCCACCACGGCTCGGTTTCCAAGGACCAGCGCGCCATGATCGAGGACGACCTCAAGTCGGGCAGGCTGCGTTGCGTCGTTGCCACGTCCTCCTTGGAACTGGGCATCGACATGGGTGCCGTGGACCTCGTGATCCAGGTGGAATCGCCGCCGTCGGTGGCCAGCGGACTGCAGCGCGTGGGACGTGCCGGCCACCAGGTGGGCGAGATCTCCGAAGGCGTGTTGTTCCCCAAGCACCGGGCTGACCTCCTGCACACCAGCGTCACCGTCGAGCGGATGCTCAGTGGCCAGATCGAGCGGCTGAGCATACCTACCAATCCTTTGGACATCCTGGCCCAGCAGACGGTCGCAGCCACGGCATTGGGAAGCATCGACGTCGAAGAGTGGTTCAGCACGGTGCGTCGTTCGGCGCCGTTCGCCAGCCTTCCACGCTCAGCGTTCGAGGCCACCTTGGACCTGCTGGCAGGCCGCTACCCCTCGGACGAATTTGCTGAGCTCCGGCCACGCATCATCTGGGATCGGCACGCAGGAACCATCGAAGGCCGGCCCGGCGCCCAACGCCTGGCGGTAACCTCCGGCGGTACCATCCCGGACCGTGGCCTCTTTGGCGTCTACATCATCGGCACAGAAGTTGAGGGCTCGTCCTCCCCGGCCAGTGCGGACGGCAGTGAACCCACGGCCTCTGCCCGCGCAGCGAAGGGCGGACGCCGCGTCGGCGAGCTTGACGAAGAGATGGTGTACGAGTCCCGGGTAGGCGACGTTTTCGCCCTCGGTGCCACCAGTTGGAAGATCGAGGACATCACCCACGATCGCGTGCTGGTCTCCCCCGCTTTCGGCCAGCCCGGGAAGCTTCCTTTCTGGAAGGGTGATTCCCTGGGCCGTCCTGTTGATTTGGGCAAAGCACTGGGCGCCTTCATCCGGGAACTCTCAGCTGCCGATGATGCCCCCGCCATGGAACGCTGCCAAGCCAGCGGCCTGGATGCCTTTGCCGCCAGCAACCTGCTGCAATACCTCCGGGAACAAAAGGAAGCCACGGAAATCGTTCCCAGTGACCGGACCCTGGTGGTGGAGCGTTTCCACGATGAACTCGGAGACTGGCGGGTGGTCCTGCACAGCCCCTTCGGCATGCCGGTCCACGCCCCATGGGCCCTCGCCGTCGGACAACGCCTGCAGCAACGCTACGGCCTGGATGGCTCGGCCATGGCCGCCGACGACGGGATTGTCCTCCGCGTGCCCATGATGGAAGACGAACCACCCGGAGCTGAGCTGTTCCTCTTCGACCCCGAAGAACTTGAACAGATTGTCACGGCAGAGGTCGGTGGCAGCGCACTGTTCGCCTCACGATTCCGCGAATGCGCCGCCAGGGCCCTGCTCCTCCCCCGGCAGAATCCCGCAAAGCGTCAACCCCTGTGGCAGCAACGGCAGCGCTCGGCCCAGTTGCTGGATGTCGCCCGGAAATACCCCTCTTTCCCCATCGTGCTCGAAACGGTGCGGGAATGCCTGCAGGATGTTTACGATCTGCCGGCGCTGAAAGACATCGCAGCATCCGTGGAGCGCCGCGAACTACGGATCGTGGAAACCACCACCCAGCAGCCCTCGCCTTTCGCAAAGTCACTCCTGTTCGGATACGTAGCCCAGTTCCTCTACGAGGGCGACTCCCCCTTGGCCGAGCGCCGGGCTGCCGCCCTGGCACTGGACTCGACGCTGCTCAACGAACTCCTGGGCCGCGTGGAACTGCGCGAACTCCTGGACGCCGCGGTCATCGACGCAACCGAAATGGAGCTGCAACGGCTTGCACCGGACCGCCGGGTCCGTGGGATGGAAGGAGTCGCCGACCTGCTGCGACTCCTCGGCCCACTCAGCATCGACGAGGTGGCCGAGCGGCTGCAAGGGATGGAACAGCCGGAGGCTTCACTGCAACCGGCCACGCTGGACCATCCGCTGGACCCCGACGATCCGGACCACGTTGAGGAAACACCTCCGGCCGCTCCCCACGGCACAGTGTTCGACGCCGAATCCCACCTCGCTGCGCTGCAGAAAGCCAACCGCGCACTCAAGGTGACAATCGGCGGCGTCGAACGCTTTGCTGCGGTGGAGGACGCGGCCCGGCTCCGCGACGCCATCGGTGTCCCGCTGCCCATGGGCGTTCCGCTGGCCTTCATCGAACCGGTCAGCGATCCCCTGGGCGATCTCGTTTCCCGCTACGCCCGCACCCATGGGCCCTTCACGGCCGCGGAGGCAGCGTCGAGGCTGGGGCTGGGCGTCGCTGTCGTCAATACCGCCCTGAAACGCCTGGCCGGGGATGGCCGCGTGGTGGAAGGCGAGTTCCGGCCGCACGCTGTGGCGGAGCAGCCCACCGAAGCCGTTGAACCGGAACTGATGACCCTTGATGCACCGCCCTCCAGCGAGTGGTGCGATGCCGAGGTCCTCAGGAAGCTCCGGCGCCGTTCCCTCGCCGCGCTGCGCGCCGAAGTGGAACCCGTGGACACAGCAGCCTACGGACGGTTCCTTCCTGCATGGCAGAACGTGACCACCCCCGGAAAGTCCCGCAGCCAGGCGCTCCGCGGACTCGACGGCATCATCACGGCCGTGGACCAGCTCTCCGGAGTACCCATTCCCGCGTCCGCCTGGGAACCGCTGGTGCTGGCGAGCCGCGTGGCTGACTACAAACCGGCCATGCTCGATGAACTGATGGCGGCCGGTGAACTCCTCTGGTCCGGGGCCGGGTCGCTGCCAGGAAACGACGGCTGGATCAGCCTGCACGTGGCCGATTCCGCAGAACTGACCCTCAACCCCGCACCTGACTTTGAACCGGGCGACGCGCAGCAGCGGCTCCTGGAACACTTCAGCGCCGGAGGCGGCTACTTCTTCCGGCAACTTACCGAAGTGGCAGGGGGCATGGACGCAGTACTCAGCGACGACGCCGTCGTGACGGCCCTGTGGGACCTGGTGTGGGCCGGCCGCGTCACCGGAGACACCTTCGCCCCCGTGCGGGCCATGATCTCCGGCGGCAAGACAGCCCACCGGCAAGTTGCCAAGGCCCCCAGGGCGAGGACTCCGCGGATGAGCAGGCTTGGCCGCTCGCACGGGACCGGACTGCTGGGCTCGCCCGGTCTCACCGGCGGACGCTACGGCTCGGTTAGCGGCGGCGTTGCACCGGCACCACCCTCGGCTGTGGGCCGGTGGTCGGCGTTGCCTGCGCCCGAGCTGGACCCCACCATCCATGCCCGGGGCACCGCTGAGCTGCTGCTAGACAGGTACGGTGTGGTGACCCGCGGTTCGGTCATGTCGGAGAACATCATCGGCGGCTTCGGCCTCATGTACAAAGTCCTTGCACGGCTCGAAGAAGCCGGGCGGTGCCGCCGCGGTTACTTCATCGAGCACCTCGGAGCGGCCCAGTTCGCCGTCCCCGCGACGGTGGACCGGCTGAGGTCATTCACTGAAGGCGCCCGCATCTCCAAGGCGGAGCCCGTTGCCCTTGCACTGGCCGCAACCGATCCCGCGAACCCGTACGGTGCAGCGCTCCCTTGGCCGGCCCTGTCCGTCGACGCCGGGTCCGGCCACCGGCCCGGACGCAAGGCGGGGGCGCTGGTGGTCATGGTCGACGGCGCCCTGGTCCTTTACGTCGAACGCGGCGGCAAGACGCTGCTCACCTTCAACCAGGAAGAGCCCGTGTTGGCTGTTGCCGCCCAGGCGCTGGTTGATGTGGTGCGTCGCGGAGCCGTAGACAAGCTCTTCATGGAGAAGGTCAACGGCCACGACCTCCTGGACACCCCGATTGCCGCTGCTTTGGCGTCCGCCGGGGCCTACTCCACTCCGAAGGGACTACGGATCCGTGCCTGAAGGCGATTCCATTTGGCGGGCCGCCAACCGGCTCAACGAGGCCTTGGCGGGCCAAGTCATCACAGCATCCGACTTCCGCGTACCCCGTTTCGCCACCCTCAACCTGACTGGCTGGACCATGACCGAAGTGGTCCCCAGGGGCAAGCACCTGCTCATGCGCTTGACCGGCCCCGTTGACGACGAGCCCGGTGCCAGCAGGAAACCCCGGGCACTGACCATCCACTCCCACCTCAAAATGGAGGGTAACTGGATGATTTACCCGCCGGGTGGTCGATGGACCAAGCCGGGCCACACGGCACGTTGCGTCCTCCGCACGGCAACTGCCGACGCGGTCGGGTTCTCCCTGGGCATCCTGGAAGTCGTGCCCACCGCCGAGGAAGACAAGATCGTGGGACACCTCGGACCCGACCTCCTGGGACCAGACTGGGACGAGGAAGAAGCCCTGCGCAGGCTGAAGGCCGAGCCGGACGTTACGGTCGGCTTCGCCTTGCTGGACCAACGGAAACTGGCAGGGATCGGCAACATTTACCGCTGCGAGGCATGCTACCTTTCGGGCATCCACCCGGCCCTGCCGGTCGGAGAAGTCCCGGATCTGGCCAAGACCGTCACCGACGCCAAACGCCTCCTGGGCGAAAACCTTGGACCTGGCCGCCGGACCACTTTGGGCCCACGAGCCCTGCGTCCCGGCTACTGGGTTTACGGCCGGGAACGCCAACCCTGCAGGCGATGCGGCGCCACGATCCGCCGTGGCCTGCTGGCAGGACCGGACGGAACCGAAGAACGCGACATCTACTTCTGCCCGCGCTGCCAACCCGCTCCCTAGAAGCCGGCTGCCTGGAGACCAAGTCCCTGGAGACCGGCTCTTGCCAGCCCACTTTCCAGACACCTGCCGGTGAAACCGTGGCCCGGCCGGAGACGTCAGATTCGTCCCGGCCGGGCACAGCGGCAACCGCCGCGACGGCGCCGCGCCCCATGCAAACCGCGCCGACTACTCCAGGAAGCTCCCCAGCCGCCCCAGCAATAGTCGTCGGATCCGCGCTGGCTGCGCGTCGCCGTCGGACGTTTTCTACACCGTCCGCCACCATTTCTGGTTGGCGGACCCGGCGCAATCCCATAACTGCAGGCGTGAACCATTCGACCACGACCAGTCGGCTACGTCCACGCATTTGTTCGCCTGGGGGTTTACCAGATCTCCGGCAGAGTTCAGCACGAACTGCTGCGCGGCGTTTCCGTTGCACGTGGCCAGCTGGACGCGGGCGCCGTTACTGGTGGAACCCCAGGCCACGTCCATGCATTTGCCCAACGACTGCACCGTGCCGTTGGAAGCGAACGTCCATTGTTCGGAGGCAGCCGCCTCACAGTCCCACAGTTGCAGCTGGGCACCGTCGCGGGCCTGGCGTCCGGCAACATCGATGCATTTGCCCGCGTAGCCCTGGATCCTGGCACTGGCGGGAGCCGCTGACGGAGCCGCAGCGAGCTCGTACACACGGACGTAGTCGACCAGGAGCGACTGCGGAAAAGTGGTGCCTGAATCCGGCGCTCCGGGCCAATAACCACCCACGGCCAGGTTCAGCAGCAGGAAAAAGTTGTGGTCGAATACCCATGGCCCGGGTGTGTTGGCCTTGGTCTTGTGTGAGTACGGGACCCCGTCGATGTACCAAGTGATGGAATCCGCCGCCCAATCCACGGTGAACGTGTGGAAAGCGTCCCCCAACGCGGCACCGTGCGGCAAGGTGTAGCTGGCGTTGGCGGCGTTTGCACCTGAATACCCGGGACCGTGGATGCTTCCCCACGTTGTCCCGGGTTCCTTGCCGACGTTTTCCATGACGTCGAGCTCGCCGCTGTTGGGCCAGCCATCAGTGAAAACGTTGTCGCCCAACATCCAGAACGCGGGCCACATTCCTTGTCCTTTGGGCAGTTTGAGCCGGGCTTCGAACCGGCCCTGGGTGCGGCTGAACTTCCCCGCCGTCAAGAGGCGCGCGGAGGTGTACTGACATGCCCCGTAATGGCATTGATTTCCGGCCGGGTTTTCCCGCCGCGCGGTGATGGCAAGGTTGCCTTGCCCGTCGGCGGCGGCGTTCCGCGTGCTGGCGGTGTAGTACTGGAGTTCGCCGTTACCCCACCCCGATCCCCCGGTGTCGTGGACCCATTTGGCGGAGTCGGGCGCTGTTCCGGCTGGTCCGTTGAATTCATCGCTCCACACCAACGCACCGGGAGCCGGCATGCCGGCCGCTGCCAGCGCCGGCGGTTCAGGAGCGATGAGTGTCGCTGAGACGGCCAGTCCGACGATGACCATCACCAAAGGCATGAGTCTTCGCTTCATGGTTGCCACTCTGACCGCCTTTTCGCCACGCACGCAAGGCTTTTTGTAGCGACACGCAAAACGTCACTGCGAGGAAATATTCCGCGCGAAATTACTTATCAAGTCCGTAACGGCGACGAAATGTGAGCGGGCGAGAGTGGGATAAGGACAGGTAAATTCCGTTCGCAACGTATTTCCTTCCTCTGAGCATCGACGATGCATGCTCCAGGCGCGTCAGCCGTGTCTTCCCAACTTTCGCCTAGCGGCGTCCGGACAGACTGACGTGCCTTTGCCTTTTCCCCAGCAGTTACCCGGAGGCTAAAAATGGGCATTCGTAAGCAGATTTTGGTAAGGATCCTTGCCGTCCTGGTGGTTTCCTTTGGATTGATCTACATCAGTTGGCGCTGGTCGGGCACCGTTGCGTGGGACGCATGGTGGATTTCCCTGCCCCTCGTTGCGGCGGAAACGTACAGCCTGGGCGAATCGGCGTTGTACGCGGCCACCATGTGGAATGCACGACGGCGGCCGCCTCCCCCTCCTGCCCTGCCGGGCAGGACCGTGGACGTTTTCATCGCCACCTATAACGAGCCGCTCGACCTCGTCCTCAGGACGGCCATCGCGGCCAGGGACATGGAATATCCGCACGAAACGTGGATCCTGGACGATGGCGACCGCAGTGACTTCGCCACGGCAGCCCGGCAGATCGGCGTCGGATACATCAGGCGGGGCCCCGAATGGGATGGCCGGCAGCGGTTCGCCAAGGCAGGCAACGTCAATAATGCCCTCTCCATGACCACCGGTGAATTCGTGGCCATTCTGGACGCGGACCAAGTCCCGGAACCCCGGTTCCTGGACCGTGTCCTTGGCTACTTTGATGCCGGAGAGGTGGCGTTCGTCCAGACGCCGCAGCACTTTTGGAATGTTCCGGACCGTGATCCCCTGGGCAGCCAGGCAGAGCTGTTCTATGGACCTATCCAGCAGGGCAAGGACGGGTGGGATGCGGCGTTCTTCTGCGGTTCCAATGCTGTCCTGCGCAGGGAAGCCCTCATGGCCCTGGGCCTGACGCGTTACACCCGGACCGCCACCGAACATACGTGGAGCGCCCTGCGCAGGGGGCGCACCCGGTTGCAGGATCTCCTTGGCGAGCTGGGCAGGCGGCATCCGGCGGCCATGCCGGTCGTTGAGCAGGCGCTGGAGGCGATCACCCGCGCGGAACATCAGGTCCGCAGGGGCGATGTCCTGGCGGAAATCACCTTCGAACTCCGCGTCTCCTTCCATGCTGCGGCGTTGGGAAACCCCGATGCCATGGACGATGTGGTGCCTGAACTTGATGCGGTGCTGGAATCGGTGGATGTGGCGCACACGGACCAGGCACTTGCCATCCACCCGATGGACACAACCACCATCACCGAAGACATGGCAACCGCCATGCACCTTCACGCCATGGGATGGGGAAGCGTCTACCACCATGAAGTGCTGGTGCACGGGCTGGCCCCGGAGGACGTGTCCACCATGTTGTCGCAGCGCCACCGCTGGGCAGCCGGCACCATGCAGGTGTTCTTCAAAGACAATCCGCTGTTCCTTCGCGGCCTGACGTTGGCACAGCGCCTCATGTACCTGGGCACCATGACCAGTTACCTCAACGGCTTCGCCGCCTTGAGCTACATTGCGGCTCCGGTGGTTTTCCTGGTCGCGGGAACCTACCCCCTCACGGCGAGCCCCGTGGTCTTCTTCTGTTTGTTCCTGCCGTTCTTCATTTCCTGCCAGCTGCTCTTCCAGGTGGCGGGCAACGGAGCCAAGGGTCTCTGGCGCGGCCAGCAGTGGTCCTTTGCTCTTTTCCCCACGTGGATCGCGGCGACGTGTTCCGGTGCGGCAGCCGTCTTTCTGGGCAAACACCTGGCGTTCTCGGTCACTGCCAAAAGCAAACAGGCCACTGGGCGCGGTTTCCAGCACGTCCGGCTCCAGATCGGGGCCATGGCCGTCCTGGTTTTGTGTTCGGGCATAGGGATAGCCAGGGCAGCGACCGGCGAAGCTCCCCTGTACCCCACCCTCATCACCCTTGCCTGGGTGGCCTTGGACCTGGCCCTTTTGAGTGTGGTGATCGGCGCCGCAAGGTACCGGGGTCTCGGAGATGACCTGAAGGATCCCATGCCCGTCCCCAGGGAACTCGTTGAGGTCCTCGGGCCGGATTCCGCTGGAGCCCCGCACAGCGCAGGACCACACACCTGAGCACCGCACATCACAACGCCGCACAGTGAGAGCTGACCGGCTACCTTTCCCCACGACCGCCGTTCCAACCCCCAGCCAGGAGCGACCACCATGTCCACACTTTCCCGCGTCCACAACGTCATCCCCACATCACTGGCGCACGTCGACCTGACCCTCACCGGTGCTTTGAACGCGGCAACCGTTCAGGCCATCCGGCAGGAATCAGCCAAGGCAGCAACCGACGGGCCCGTGCTGGTCCTGCTCGACGTGACCGCAGTGACCACCATCGGCGCGTCCGGCGTCGTCGGTCTTCTGGAGGTGCTGCACTTCCTGCGCGCCCGCGGAGGAGATCTTCGCCTCTTCGGTAACTCCCCGGCGCTCGAAACCACCCGCCTCCAGGCCCATCTAGGGCAAGTCGCCCGTGTCTACGAGAGCCGCGAGGAAGCCGTAGGCGGTGGTCGGACACTCGTGCGTGCACGCCGCCTCACGTCCAGGTTCGCCTGGCTCAACCTGTTCACCCGACGTCCACGCACTCTTGGTTGGGGCTGACATGGCCCGGACATTAGTGTCTCCGCCACGGCCGCCGCGCCAGAAGCCGGCTCCGCCTTCCTTCACTGGCCATCCCGACCGCAAACGGAGGCGTGCAAGCCTTCTTGTTCCCGTCCTGGTAACAGCACTGGCCGCCACCGGTTTGGGGTTCGCTTCCAGGGAAGTGGTCCCCATCGTCCAGGCGTTGTCCCTGTGCAGGGCCGCGGATGCGGCATCCATCATTCCCAAAGATGGCGTGCTTCTTGGGGTCAACCTGGATTGGGATTCAGAGACCTTGGCCGAACACCGCGCAAACCTCGGCCATGATCCCGCGGTGGTGGTCCAGTTCTCGGACATCCCCTACGACGACGAGACGTGGTCCCACACCACGAACGCCGTCACCCAGGTCCGGGCAACGGGCGGTGCGCTGCTCCTGACACTTGAGCCGCACGGCGGCCTGGCGACCATGAGCGATGAGGTGATCGCGAAATTGGCCACAGACTTGCGGGCCATCAACGATCAGGGGACGCCCGTCGTCGTGCGTTTTGCGCATGAGATGAACGGCTCCTGGTACTCGTGGGGCCAGCAGCCGATCCACTACGTGGAGGTGTTCCGGAAGGTGGCGGCAGCCATTCATTCCCAGGCCCCCGGCACCTCCATGATGTGGGCGCCCAACTACGGCGGAGGCTATCCGTTCACGGGTGGCCAGTTCGCGGCCCGTCCGGGCACCCCGGACTTTGCCGCGCTGGACACCGACCACGATGGCACGCTCACGATGTCCGATGACACCTACGCTCCCTACTATCCGGGGGATGACGCCGTGGATTGGGTGGGCGTCTCGCTGTATCACTGGGGCAACCAGCGGCCTTGGGGCAACAACGACATTGCCGAAACGGGCAAGTTCCTGGCCATGCTCACGGGCACGTACAGCGGCACAGCAGGTAACGACAGTGCCGTGCCGGATTTCTACCAGGTATACGGTGTGGACCATAACCGCCCTGTGGCCGTCCCGGAGACCGCAGCGATCTTCACTCCTGCCCGCAGCGGGGCCTCCGAGCTGGACGTCAAGCAGGCATGGTGGCGCCAGGTCTTCTCCGCCGAAACCCACCAAAAGTATCCGCAGTTGAAAATGATCAACTGGTTCGAGTGGAAGAAGTACGAGATCGAGATTAACGACGACGTCGACTGGAGGAGCGCAGGATCGCCCACCATCCGTGACGCGCTGGCCCGGGACCTGCCGGACTGGTTGCGCTACGGCGAGGACTTGGGGGCGTGCCGCTAGGCGGGAGGACCAGGCTCACGCAGCGGCTGCGGCCTCCACGGCTTCCGTGGGGGCCGTTGCCTTTGGCCGCTCCGGGACCATGAACTTCGGCAGCAGGACCTGCACGATCGGACCGATGGCCAGGGCGTAGACCACGGTGCCCACTCCCACGGAGCCGCCCAGCAGGAACCCCACAGCCAGGACCACTACTTCGATGCCGGTGCGGACCAGTCGCACGGACCACCCGGTGCGCCGGACAAGGCCGGTCATGAGCCCATCACGCGCGCCGGGACCCAAGCGGGCTCCGATGTAGCAGGCGGAGGCGATGCCGTTGAGGATCACGGCGCCGGCCAGCATGGCGATCTGCCCGCCGAGGTGCGAGAACGACGGGATAAGCCAGAGTCCAAGGTCTGCGAAGAGGCCCACCAGGACCGCGTTGGCGATGGTACCGATGCCGGGCATCTGCCGGAGCGGGATCCAGAGCAGGAGAACCAGGAAGCTGACCGCGATGACCACTACGCCGATGCTGAAGCCGGTCTTCTGGGACAGGCCTTGGTGGAACACATCCCAAGGGTCCAGCCCAAGGCCGGCCCGGATGAACATGGCCAAGGAAATGCCGTACATTGCCAGGCCGATCAGGAGTTGAGTGATTCTGCGGGTCATCATGTTCTCCATCCTCCAAGAAAACTGGCCTTGTATTCCATAGCCAGTTTGGAATACTGGTCTTATGGCTCCCTCACTGAATCCCACCGCCCTCCTCCGCCTCCTGGGGCAGTGGAACGCCGGAGTCCTGCCCGCCTACCGCGAGCTCGCCGACGTCGTGCGTTTACTCGTGATGGACGGTCGCATCCCGCTGGACGTCGCGCTGCCCAGCGAGCGGGCGCTGGCCCAGTCGCTGGGCGTCAGCCGCACCACCGTGACGGCCGCGTACGCGAGCCTCCGGGAACAAGGATTCCTCACGGCCGGGCAGGGCAGCCGCGGGCGGACCTGCATCCCCTTCCGCTCGACACCGGCGAGCATGCCTGGCCTGGCCGCACCGGAGGGTATCCTCGACTTGGCCTACGCCTCCTTGCCCGCGGCGGGTGAAGCAGTGCACCGGTCCTTCGCGGAAGCACTCACCGAGCTGCCGGCGCTCCTGCCGGGCTTCGGTTACGACGCCGTGGGCGTAGCGGCCCTTCGCGAGGCGATCGCGGACAAATACTCGGCAGAAGGCGTGCCCACCACCCCTGACCAGATCCTTGTCACTTCCGGGGCGCAGCATGCGCTGAACATCGTGCTGCGCACCCTGGCGGGCAAGCAGGACCGGGTCATGGTGGAACACCCCAGCTACCCCAACGCACTGGATGCCATCCGTGCCGCAGGATGCCGGATCCTCCCGGTCGCCTTGCCTGCGGGAACCTCTCCGGCGTGGGACATCGACGCCATGGTGGCCATGATGAACCACCAGCGGCCCGCGATGGCCTACCTCGTTCCGGACTTCCACAACCCGACCGGGCGCATCATGTCCGATCTGCAGCGCCGACGACTGGCCCGCGCGGCCGCGTCCGCGGGGACGGTGCTGGTTGTTGATGAGACGCTTCGCGGGTTAAACCTCGACGGCGTCCGCACAGCTCCGATGTCCGCCTTCAGTACAGCCGTGGTTTCCATCGGCTCGCTCAGCAAGTCGCATTGGGCGGGCCTGCGGACCGGCTGGATCCGGGCGGACGAGGACCTCGTCGCCCGATTCATAGCGACCCGTACCGTCATGGATCTGGGTGGCCCCGTGGTTGAGCAACTGGCAGCGGCGCGCCTGATCAGGTCGTTCTCCGATCCCCTGGACGCACGCCTCGAGGAGCTGCGCCATAACCGGGAATCACTGTTGCGACTCCTGGGGCAGCAGTTGCCCGAGTGGGAGGTGGAAACGCCCAAGGGTGGATTGACTGTTTGGTGCCGGCTGCCGAGTCCATGCAGCACCGCCCTGACGGTATTGGCACCTGACTTCGGCGTGCGCCTGGCCGCCGGTCCGCGCTTCGGCGTGGGAGGCGCGTTCGAGCACTACCTGCGCGTGCCCTACACCTTGCCCCCGGCTCAGTTGGAGATTGCCGTCGGTGCGCTCCGCGCCGCCCAGGACAGGCTCGACGCAACACCCCAGCTCCGCCGCACCCTCAAGACCGGACCGGCCACCGCCGTCGCGGTCGCCTAGTGCCCCGCGAGCTTGGCTGAACCCATCCGCTGCTTGGCCGTGTTCGTGCCGGGGCCGATGGGAACCTGCGTTGTCGCCTTGGCCAGGCCGAACAGCGGCATGCCGTTGTACACCACTTCGATGCCGGACGCGGGAACCTGGTACGTCTCGTGCCAAACGCCAACGTCGCCGCTGCCCGCGATCTCCTTCATGAACTTCCGCCAGGGCCCAAGGTGGGGCGAGTCCCGGTCCGCCGCGAACCGCCGTAGGTGTTCCGGGCTTTCCCAGTAGCTCAGGATGATGGTGGTGCGCCCAAACCACTGTTCGCTCCCGAGCAGGCCGGCGTCGGGGTTGGTGGCGAGGTGTTGCATCATGGCGGGCATGGCCGAGGCAACCTTGGCTACCTGGCCCATCTTCCACCACTTGTTGGCCCGCATGCCGATGAGGAAGACCGTGACGTCGCTGCGGCCGATGTCCGCGGTGAAGCGGCCGGGAAAGACTCTTTGTGCCATGACATTCCTTCGCTTTGTGGACTCTCAGGTCCGGTTTCATAACAACGTTATGAAACGATGTTATGAAACAATGGAAGGCATGGCAAGACCCATCGTTCATGACCATCTGGTCCAGCAAAGACTCCTGGCCGTCACGGCCGAACTCGTCGACCGCGAGGGCCCCGCCCGCGTCACCCTGCGCGACGTCGCCACGGCAGCGGAAACGTCAACCTCGGCCATCTACTCGCTTTTCGGCGGCAAGGCCCAGTTGCTGCAGGCCGCCATCGACGACGGCTTCCGCTCCTTTGGCGAATCCCAGCGCCAGGCGGCTCCGGGCGGCCTGCTGGACCTTGGCCGGGCTTACCGGACCTGGGCCCTGGACCACCCGGCGCTGTATCGGCTGATGTTCGGCGGCGCGCTCGCGGCGTACGTCGAATGCACTCCGACGCCGGAAGTCGCCTCCGACTCGATGCTTCCCCTGGTGGAGGCGGTCACCTCCGCGCAGGAAGCGGGAAGGCTCCGGGCCGGAGACCCTACGGTGGTGGCGATGGCTATCTGGGGCCAGGTCCACGGCCTGGTGGGCCTGGAACTGGCCCGGATGAATGCGCCGGAAACCGACTGGGCCGGCATTTACGAAGCCGCCCTGGAATCGGTGGCCCGCGCCTGGGCCCCCTAATCCCCGGACAGGGGAACCCAGGCACCCAGGCAGGGGAACCCTACGCGTACACCTTCTCCAGGAAGGCGCCCCAGGTTTTCGCGGTCAGCTCCGCATCTCCGGAACCACTGAAATCGTGCACGGTCATCCCCACCGGGGCCCCGAAAACGTTACGGCCGAAGAACCGGTACATGGCATCCGCCGTCCGCAGGCCGAGGAAGTTCTCATCAGAGAAGTCCACTTCGCCGCTCAGCCGCCCAACGCCGTCGAGCTCCAGGTCAACAGCAGTCCCGGCAGCGGTGCCGTCGACTCCCAGGGCCTTCTTCAATTGCACGAAACCATCCGGCACCTGCGACGCCGCCGGCGCCTGGATGTCCGTGAACGTCACCGGCTTGCCGTCGAAGTACTGCAGGTACTGGCCCAGGGTGTGCAGGTAGAAGCGGGTGTGCTTGCTGGCGCCGTCGTACTGCTCATCCCAGTTGTCGGCGAAAATCCCGCTGTGGACGTAGTGCAGCTTGGCGCGGCCACCTTCCAACGGCTCCAGGACGTGTTCCAACTGGTTGAACCAGCCGTCAGGGCCCTCCATCCGTGACACCAAATGGGTGGGGTACTCCTCCACCGTTTTCTCCGCGGGCCACTGGTCCGTGGGGAACATCCAGGCCGCTGTGTCGGCAGTGACGGCGTTCCAGACGCGTTCGGGCGTGCCGGGCAGCTCGGTGTCCGCCACGATTTCGAATTTACGGTTGTCAGTCATTGCTTTGGTCCTTATCTGCCGGTTTTTCCGTTTGCGAGGGGGTCTTCAGTGCGGGGTGGAGGACGACGACGAGCCGGTGCTTGCGCCCGCCGCCCGCCACCGCGGCAGCACCGCCGTCGTGGTACTTGTCCACGAGGCGCGTCACCGCCACCCCAAGTTCTTCCGCGAACGCCGCGCGTTCAGCGGCGGAGCGGAAAGTGATTTCGCCGTCGATGGCGAAGCTGGCCAGCTTCTTCCTTGCCAGGGCCGCACCGGAGATGAGCTTGCCCATCTCCTGGACGGTGCGGGAGGCGAGCGCCAACAGCCAGAACGCCGAGAAGTGGTCGGAGAACCGCCGCGGGTCCGGTGCGACGGAAGCCAGGGCAACGGGCGAGATCAGGTAGGAGGCCGCCGTTGCGCGCAGGACCCGTTCCGTGACGTTGCCTTTGCGCCGCTCCTCCACCAGTTCCACCAAGCCGTGGCGCTCCAGGGCTTTGAGGTGGTAGTTCACCTTTTGGCGGGGCAGCCCGACTTTGGCAGCCAGTTGCGTGGCCGACGCCGGCTCGACGAGTTCCCGGAGGATCCGCGTCCGGATGGGGTCCAGCGAAGCTTCCGCCGCCGCCGGGTCCTCAATCACTTCGATGTCCAACATGCTTACAGCATGGCGTCCGACAACTTTTATTGTCAAGAACTTTTTTATGTTCGGAAGCTGCATCTGTTGTGGGGCCTCCTCTGCGCGCTTTCAGCCACGAATTGGACGCAAAGCAGGCCTCACAACGCAGGCAAAGTAGAATTGCCCGGTGATGCAATCCCCCCTCCCCGTGCGCGACGGCGTGAACGCGACCCGCCTCCGCCTCCCGGACGAGGGGCCCTGGGTCACCGCGATGGACTACATGATGCACCGCTGGGGACACATCGACCCCCAGGGCATCGAGGACCGGTTCGATGCCGGCGAAATCGTGGGCGAAGGCGGCGTACCGCTGACCCGCAGCACCAAGCTGGAGGACCACACCTTCATCTGGTACTACCGCACCCTGCCCCCGGAAACCCGGCTGCCCGTGGAGATCAGCATCCTCCACCAGGACGAGCACATCCTGGTGGTGGACAAACCGCACTTCCTCCCCACCACCCCCGGCGGAACCTACATCCAGGAATCCGCCCTGGTCCGACTGCGGAACCTGCTGGATCTCCCGGACCTCATCCCCATGCACCGGCTGGATCGCATGACTGCCGGTCTGCTCCTGCTCTCCACCAACCCGGAGACGCGCGGCAAGTACCAGGTCCTCTTCGAGAAGCGCCAGGTCCGGAAGGAATACGAGTGCGTGTCCGCCGCGACACCTGCCGCAGGTTTTCCCGCCGTCGAATTTCCCGCCACCGTCCGCAACCGCATGACCAAGTCCCGCAGCTACCTGCTGGCCGAAGTCATCGACGGCGAACCGAACGCGGAAACGCGCATAGAGCAGGTAAGGACGTTCGACGCCGGCCCCCGGCAGCACGCGCTGTACCGGCTGGAGCCGCACACCGGCAAGACACACCAACTGCGGGTACACATGGCTTCGCTCGGACTGGGCATCGTCAATGACGCCTTCTATCCGGACCTGCTGGACAAAGCCCCGGACGACTACAGCAAGCCGCTCCAACTCCTGGCACGCGGCATCACCTTCGTGGACCCCATCACCAAGCAGCCCGTGGAATACCGGAGCCAGCTGGAACTCAGCGAAGCCCACCCCTCTTAAAGCAACCCGGGGCAGCCGGCGTCAGGCGTCGAACACGGACCGGAAGACCGCCGTCGTATCTTCGGAGAACAGCACGAACTCCACCAACTCCAGCAGACCAGCGGCCGTATCGCGTTCCGCTGACGACGCAAACGACCCGACGGCGTCGAACGCCACCTCGGCAACCTGACGGGCGTCCCATCCATAGATTCCGGCACTGATCGCAGGGAAGGCGACGGACCGGGCACCAAGTCCGGCCGCCACTTTCAGGCTTTCGCGGAAGCAGGATCCAAGCAATGCCGGATCAGTTTCTCCGGCATGCCGGTTGGGGCCCACCGTGTGGATGACCCAACGTGCCGGAAGCCGGAAACCAGGCGTCGCCACGGCCGCGCCAACCGGCAGCCCGTCGGGCAATTCTGCGTGCCTCAGCCCCCGGCACGCATCAAGAAGGTCCGGACCGGCGGCCCGGTGAATGGCCCCATCCACTCCCCCTCCACCGAGCAGCGACGAATTGGCTGCATTGACGATTGCGTCCACTGAACGCGTTGTGATGTCACCGTGCAGGATGTCGATGCGCATGCCCACAGTCTCGCGCCCGCGCGGCGGGGTCGGCAAGTGCGGTACCTTGTGCCCATGGACATCACTGCCCCGGAGACATGGGGATCCGCTATCTACCTGTGGATCGTCCCCATTGTGCTGGGCGATGCCATCTTCCCGCCCATCCCCTCCGAAATGGTAGTCATCACCGGTGGAGCGCTCGCAGCCGATGGACACGCCAACTTCTGGCTGATTCTTTTCCTGGCCGCTTTCGCCTCCTGGCTCGGGGACATGGCGGTCTTCCTGCTGTTCAAACGGCGGATCAGCCATGTCCTTGACCGCTGGTCATGGGGCCGGCGGGTCCACCGCGGAATCCACGAGGCCATCGCCAAAGCCGGCCGCTCCTCCACCTACGGCACCATTATCGGCGCGCGCTTCATCCCCGGCGGCCGGCTCGCGACGTCGGCCGCAGCAGGAATCGCCAACGTTTCGGTCCGCGGATTCGGATTGTGTGCAAGCCTGGGCGGAGTCCTGTGGGCTGTGTGGCAGGTGGGTCTGGGCTACTTCACCGGCTCCACCACCAAGCTGCCGTTTTGGGCCAGCTCGCTCATCGGCGTTGGTGTGGGCCTGGTGATCGGCGTGGTTGTTGGCCTGATCGTCACCCGGCGGCGCGGGACCCGCTCCCCCGTGGACGAACCGTTCGACGGCGACGCTCCCGGCGACGTAGCGCGTCCCGAAGAGGGCCTGCAGCCCTAGACAGGCGACCAGCGGCCCCGGTTCCGGCGCAGCACGTACAGGCTACCTGTCACCGCAACACGCTCGACGGCGTCACGCATCATCGCAGCCGAACTCCGGGCTTCGTCGTTCTCACCCGAATAGTCCCTGGCATCCACCATGAAACGAAGGCTGATCTGCGGGACGCCGCCAACGATATCCAGCTGGTTCGCTTCAACGTGGTGGCGGGTTTCCAAGGCTTCGACCGCTGCGGCCATGACGGACTCCGGAGCGTTGCCCGGTTTGAGGCCAGTGATCTTCAACTTGGTCTGGAACGACGGCATCCCACCACCCTAACGCCCTCCCGTGGCCCGCTTAAGCAGGAATGCTCCCCCACCAAAAAGTGAGGGAGCATTCCGGTCCGGCGGCCGCCTAGCCCGTGTTGCGCAGGCCGGCTGCCACGCCATTGACCGTGATGAGCATGGCCCGCTGAAGCCGCTCGTCGATCTCGGCGCCGGAGACCGACTCCTCGCGCACGCGGCGGAGAAGTTCCACCTGCAGGTAGCTGATCGGATCCAGGTACTGGTCGCGGATTTCCAGGGAACGCTTCAGCGTCGGCTGGGCGTCCAGCAACTCCATCTCGCCGGTGAGCCGTTCAACCTCAGCCACGGTGAGTTCGTACTCGTCACGGATCATGTGGAACAAGCGGTGCAGTTCCTCAGGGACCAAGGAGGAAACGTAGTGCCCCGCAATCTCCATGTCCGTCTTGGCCAAGGTCATTTCCACGTTCGAAATAACTGAACGGAAGAAGTGCCAACGGTCCATCATTTCAACGAGTTGTCCGGTGTTCCCGGCCTCGCGCGCAGCCTTCAACCCTGAGCCCACACCGAACCAGCCCGGAACGATCTGCCGGGACTGCGTCCACCCGAAGACCCACGGAATGGCACGGAGCCCGCCGAGTCCTGCCCCGGAATCCGGACGCTTGGAAGGACGTGATCCGATGTTCAGGGACCCCAGCTGCTCCACCGGGGTGGAGGCGAGGAAGTAGGCAGGAAGGTCGGGATCGTCGATGAGCTTGCGGTACCGGGCAAACGCGGCGTCGGAGATGGTCTCCATGACGTTGGCGTAGCGCTCGCGCTCGTCTTCGGAGGTACGCGGAGTGCGGTGGAGCGCCGAACCCTGCATCACCGCCGCCAGGGACAGTTCAAGGTTCTCGCGGGCCAGTTCAGGAAGCGAGTACTTGTCCGAGATGACCTCGCCCTGCTCGGTGAACTTGATCTCTCCTTCGAGCACACCGTTCGGCTGGGCCATGATGGCGTCGTAGGTAGGTCCGCCACCACGGCCAACCGAACCGCCGCGGCCGTGGAACAAGCGCACCCGCACGCCATGCTTCGCAGCAATGTCTCGCAGCTTGCGCTGGGTCTTGTGGATCTCCCACTGGCTGGTCATCACACCGGACTCCTTATTGGAATCCGAGTACCCGAGCATGACTTCCTGGATGTCGCCGCGGAGGCGGACAAGTTCGCGGTACGAAGGATCGGACAGCAACTGGTCCACGATCTCCGCCGAAGCACGCAGCTCTTCCACGGTTTCCAGCAGCGGAGCAAAACCGATCTTGGCGTGGGGCTTGGCTCCGAAGAGGTCGAACAAGCCGGCCTCGCGGGCCAGCACAGCTGCGGCCAGGACGTCGTCCGCGCCTCGGGTCATGGAGATGATGTAGGTTTCCACCACGTCCGGGCCATAGGTGTGCAGTGCTTGGCGGATGCTCCGGAAAACGTCGTACGTGCCATCTGCCGTGCCCTCGAGCTTGATCGGGTGGCCGGAGAGGGGCCGGCGTGACGCGAGCTCCGCACCGAGAAACGCGAACCGTTCCTCGCGGGTCAGCTCGCCGTACGGCTTTTCGGTACCGAGGCGGTCCACAAGCTGTCCGACGGCGTCATGGTGGTAGTCGGCGTGCTCACGGATGTCCAGGGTGGCCAGGTGGAGGCCGAAGGCGGCGATGGCCCGGCGAACGCGCGCCAGGGCACCATCGGCCACCAGGGCGGCCGAGTGGTTCCGCAGGGAATCCTCGAGCAAGCCGAACTCTGCCAGCAGCTCGGACGTGGTGGCGTAATCGCGGCCCGGTTGGTGGTGCGTGGAACCGGAAACCCGGCGGCCCGTGTTGATCAGCTTCGCTTTGATGCACGTCAGCTTGAGCCGGTACGGCTCCTGCGCGTTCAGTTCAAGAATGCGCTTATCCAGGCCCGGCAGGTTCTTCAGGTCCTCGGTGATGGAATCAAGCAGCGCTTGGTCGGCACCGAAAAGGGCCGTGGAGTTGGACAGGACCGAAATGAGCTCATCGATCAGGGCAATGCTGATCCGCACGGCATTCTGGTTCTGGAGCTGCAGGATCTCGCGGGTCACGGCAGCCGTCACATTCGGGTTGCCGTCGCGGTCTCCACCAATCCAGGAACCAAAACGAAGAGGGGCAGCCGCTGCGGGCAGCTTCACGCCGTGTTCCTCGAGGAGCTCGGACAGATCAGTCAGCATCTCCGGCATCGCGTCGGTGAGGATGCTGTTCAGGTAGTAGATGGCATTGCGCGCTTCATCCACCGGAGTGGGGCGCACTTGGCGGAGTTCATCCGTCTGCCACATCTGGTCGATGATTTCGGCAAGCTGGCGGTCCTGGCGGCGCCTCGCCGAGGTGCCTTCCTCCGTAGCTTCGGCCAGGACATCAGAGAGCTTGCGGACCTTGTCCAGCACAGAACGCCGCGAAGCCTCCGTGGGGTGCGCCGTGAAGATAGGACGCACATCGAGTTCATTGATGACGTCCTGGAGAACCTGCGGGCCTGCCTGCCCGGCGATCTCGGACACGGCCTTGGCCAGCCAGCCATCCTTTTCCTGACGGGTGCGGAGTCCCCGGACGCGGTGCACTTGCTCGGCCGCATTGCTGAGGTGGAAATAGAACGCAAAGGCGCGGACCAGATCCGTCGCCTGGTCCAGTGGCAGGGAGGCGAGCAACTCGCGGACCTGGGCTACGACGTCGTGCGCGCTCCATGGACCCGTCGCATCCGCGCCGCCCCGCGCGGCTTCCTTCGATTCCTTGGTCAGCAGACGCACCTGCTCCACGAGCTGGAGCAATTCCGGACCGTGCTGCCGAACCAGCGACTCCCCCAGAAGAGTCGAAACGCGACGCACGTCGGCCCGCAGTTCTGCAGCGAGGTCGGTGTCTTGATGGGCAGTGTGAACCATGGATACATACCTTCGGGGTCAGGTTTGGCCCGTACACTGCGCTGGATACTGTGAGCCGGATTACTGTTGTTTCCTACGGGATCTTACCCGGCCCCGACCCCAGCAAAGAATGCGTCTCAAAATTTGGCACGGGCTTCTCCTCCCGGCCGTAACGCACTATGGCCGGGCTCCGCGACGGCCACCGGGTCCCAACCCGGTTGGTTCGAGCTCGTTCCAGCCAGCCTGCCGGACTTGCAATCAGTCACACGGCTCCCCGGAGCATCTGCCCGGCCGCGTACTGCCTCATGGCGTGCTCCAGGAGCTCGGGCGCGTAGGCACTGTTGGCACCAAAGCGGGCATTGACTTCCACAACCACAGGGCGCCCGTCGGGCATTCGACGGATGTCGATGGCAGCGGCGCCCGTGAGCCCCAACGCCTCAGTCGCTGCCGCTGCCGTCCTGGCCACGTCGGGCGCCATCGACGCTTCCAGTCTCTTGAGCGGGACCACGTTGTCCGAACGTCCGCGGGTGAGCTCGGATTTCTCCAGGACCACCACAAGGGTGTCGTGGTCATGGCCTGCTCCATCTCGGTGAACCATCGACGCGTATCCGGTTCCGGAGGCACAGCGTTGAACAAGCCAGGAGTCATCCAGGGAACGCCAAAACCGTTCGGCGTTCCGGCCGCCGTCGCTGTGTCTTTTCAACACCCGCGCCTCCCGGCCACCACGCGAAACCCTTGGCTTCACCACCAGGCATCCGCCCATCCTGGCCATGGCCTCGTTAACGGAGCTGAAGTCCCCCGGCAACCCGAAATCGGGAACTCCCACCCCCGCGGTGGCAAGGCATCCCATCGTCAGGTATTTGTCGTGCGCGATGGACATCGGAGCCGGATCGGCGATCAGCACCTCCACCCCGGGTGCGAAGCCTTCCCGGGCAACCGAGGCGGTGAGCAGCTCCGCGTTCACCGTAGGGATGACCAACTCGATCCCGTGGGCCGCCACGAGTCCGCGCAGCTCCCACAAATACGCCGGTGCGTCGACTGGCGAAACCACTGCCAAAGCATCTGCCGCCGAAGCGTGGACCCGCCGCATGTCAACGCCCAAAACCCAGTGTCCTTGGTCCCGCAACTGACGGGACAAAGAAAGCCCGGCCGAACCGCCAACGCCTGTCACCAACACCCGCACCATCGCAACTCCCCTCAGTACTCGCAGGCAAAGTTGGCCGGCGTGAGCCCCGTGCCGCTGAGGGAGTACCTGAGCACTCCGCCGGTATTGGGCACTTTGGGGGCGGACTCCAGATGGAAGTGGAGGTCGCTCCTCTGGACTGAATCCGTTACACAGGAGACAGCATTGGAACTTGCTGCCGAACACGACCAACCATCAGGAGCCGCAACGGACCTGGCTTGGATCAGGTCACCGTTTTCCAGCGCAATGACGACTTTGCCGTTTCCCAGGGGTTGTGTGCCTGACGCGGTGAAAGCGATATCCCAGCTTGAAACGCTGGAAGTCTTCGCGCCGTTCCGATCCGTCGTAGTGACCCATTTCGCTGAACCGCCGACAACGGCCAGCGACGTCGAAGGCGGCTTGGGCGGGGTGGCGGCGGACGGCGTCGGCACCGGAGCAGGCGTCGCCACCGGTTCAGGGGAAGTGACGGGTACCGGTTGCTCTTCCACGGGAGCAGGGGCAGGTGTGGGCGCGGTAGTGGGTGTAGGTGGGAGCGGGGGCATGAAGGGCCATGGACTGGGATCCACATGCACAGCGCCGGTTTCAAGGGCCCGGGGCTCCAATGAAGCATCGGGCGAAATGAGGTCGACGATTCCCACGGCACCGAGGACCAATCCGACAGCGGCAGCGGTGGTGAGGGCCAAGACGGCCGGCTGCGCGAGGGCGGGGACGGCAAGGAAACCCTTGACCGGCAGAATCCCGCCCAGTACCCCAAGCCCGGCACCCTTTGCCACCCACGCTGCCAACGGTATGCCCGTGATCAGGGGCAGAAGCACGGCACGCATGGTTCCTTGGACATCGTTCAGCTCGGCGAGGGCTGCCGTACATTCTGCACAGCCACGCAAGTGCTCGCGGACTTTGGCCTCTGCCCCGCTGGAAAGGCCTCCCCGAATGAAATAGCCGAGCTTCGTCACGAAGTCCGTGCAGTTGCCATCAGCTTTTTCGGCAAGGTGGAACTGCAGGTACTGTCTCCGCAGACCTTCACGGGCTCGTACGGCCAAAGCGGAAACGGCGTTGGCAGACACTCCCAGTATTGGCGCAACAGCCGCCGGTTTCATGCGTTCAACGTCCAGGTACCACAGGACTGCCTGCCACCGTTCCGGCAATGAGCGAAACGCCCGGGCCACCGTGCTCGACTCGAAAGCCTGGACGGCGGCATCGGGCTCGGCCATGGTCTGGTCCAGCACCGAATCATCCCCGCTGGGAACAACCCTGCTGCTTTTACGATTCTGCTGATGCGACAACCGGGTCACCGTGGACAACAGATATGCCCGGAAGAATGTGTCCGGGCCTTTGCCGGCCACCAGGCTCTGAAGAACTGACTGGAAGGCCTCGGCCACGACATCTTCAGCATCGCTCGGATTATCCACATTGCGCTTGGCAACGGTGGAGGCAATGGCTACGTGGCGCTCATACAGGTGGTTAAAGGCCGACATATCCCCGCTGCGGACCAGCTCAATCAGATGTCCATCGTCGTTGACTCCGCGGTTTGATTTGTTGCTCGAGCGTGACCGCCGTGCCATCTAAGCGCCCCCAAAACGTAATGAACCCTGCCCATACATATGAAGTGGGGGTCGCCCGGGAGTCGTGACGCGAATTTGTCCACAATGTTTACCAACGATCTCTTGGAGCTGTTTCGTCACGAAACGCCCGAAAAGTGCACTGCTCGAATATGACATCGTTCCGCACAAAATCACTGGGCGAATGCACCTTTGCGCGGCACCTTCTGCTGCGCAGATGGCAAAGCACCAGCTATCAGGCCGGCTGGCGTTTCCGCTCGGATTGGTTTCAGCCGGAGGTCCGCTCCGTGGTGACATCCCTCGCGACAAGCGCGGCGGTTCCGGCAACCTCAGCAAAATCCCTGGGCGCCGCCAGGGCGAGGAACGGCGTGAGCATCGGCGAGACCATGACGGATTTCAGGGCACTTTTTACTGCGGCCAAACAATCCCTGGACATCGATGCCCTCCAATCACTGGCAGAAGGCTGGGCGGAAGTTGCTGAGACGGCCCCGCCCATTTCCTGCACCGACGTGTACACGGGCCTGGCCAGCAAAGCCCATTTTCAGCGACGCATCCATGAAGTGTCCGGGATCGCCACTGAATGTCAGGGGGCACACGCACTGGCCGTCATCTCGGTTCCCGGCCCGCAGGAAACCCGCAGTCATTGCTGGACGTTGCTGGCCCTCATAGGGGAAGTCGTCAAGGCGCAACTGGGTGGAACAGGCGCCACAGCCATGTACTTGGACTCCGCTGTCCATGTTCTCTTTCCGCTCAGTGAAGGCAACCTCGCCCGGGTGATGAAATGCAGAACAGCCATGGAGGAGGTCGGTGACGGCGCCCTCAGGCCGTCGCGCATCAAGTTCTATCCACTGGCAGGAGGGACGGCGGCAGTATCAACGGCCGCCCCCTCCAAAGCCCCGGTGGTCTCTTTCTTCGAATCGAACTAAGACCCGGGTTCCATCGCGTCATGAAATGCGCGGTACGGCCACTCACCCTCTGATGGATCGTTCCCGGGCTCTCCGGGGATCGACCATCAAACGCGGCTCGCGCTGGCATGGGTTGGGGGCCAGCGCGAGCCGTTCCAACGCCGTGCGTCGGCGACAGGAATTCGGGGAATGCTGCAGCCCGGTGCATGGTTGAGGAAAGTGCACCAACGCACCACCGCCAGCCAAGGAGAGCCATGAGTTCATCTGCCACAGCAACCGACCCGCGGATCGCCCGATGGGAGCGGTTCCGTGAGGGCCGTAACTCAGCGCTTGCCACAGGGCATGGCTGGCTGACCCTGACCTCCTTCCAGTGGCTGGCCGAAGAACCGTCCGAGGTCGAGCTCGCGCCCGGGCTCTGGTCCACTGACGGAACAACAGCATTCCTGACTGCCAGCGCCGCAGACGGCCTCACATTGGTGGCCAGCGGTGACAAGGTGGACGGCACCATCAGCGCGGTCTTGGAAGACGAAGAATCCCTGATGTGGGTCCAGTACGGAGGCGCAGACGGCAAGCAGGTAGTGGTTGAGCTGGCCATGCGTGCCGACAAGTACGCCATCCGGACCCGGGATGACGCATCTCCGGTCCTCACAGAGTTCACGGGCGTGCCGACCTACGACTACAACCCTGACTGGGTGGTCACTGGCCGCTTCGAGCCGTATGAAGAACCCCAGGACGTCCCCATCGGAACGGCCAACCCCCTGGTGGACGGCGTACACCGTTCCGTGGGCGAGGTTGTTTTCCACGTCCCCGGCATCGGGCACGGGATCCGGCTCCATGCCGAGGCGGAGAAGCTCGGCGCGCTCAACGTCACGTTCCACGATGAAACCAATGGCGACACAACGGACGAGTGGCGCAAGGTCTTCATTCCCCGGCCCCGGCCTGACGGCTCGGTGGTGATCGATTTCAACCGTGCCATCAACTACCCCAGCGCCTTCACCCCCTACGGCACCTGCCCCATGCCTGTCCGGGGAAATTCGATCGATGTCCGGGTGGAGGCCGGTGAGAAGGTCCCCCAGGCCTAGGCAGCCCCGGCTCCGGCCTGGGCCTAGGCGATAGCGGAAACGCCCGTCACGGCGCGGCCAACGATCAGCGAGTTGATCTCATAGGAGCCTTCGTAGGTGTAGATTGCCTCGGCGTCAGCGAAGATCTTGGCCATCCGGTAATCGGTGACGATCCCGTTCCCGCCCAGGATGGAACGGCCCCGCGCCACGGTTTCGCGCATCCGCGCACTGCAGTAGGCCTTCGCGAGCGCCACTTGGGCCATATCCGCACCACCGTGCCGGAGACCCTGCGCGTCAGTGAAGATGTCCTCCTGCAGTTGGGCTATGCGGACCATCATACCCATGCTGGCCACCGCGTTACCGAGCATTTCCACCAGGTGCTGCTGGATGAGCTGGAACCTGGCCAGCGGCTTTCCAAACTGCAAGCGCTCGACGGCGTACTGCCGGGCGACGTCGAAGGCGGCCAACTGCTGGCCTACCGCCTGCCAGGCGACCATGATGCGGGAGCCGCGCAGAAGGTGGTTGGTGTCGGCAAAGCTGCTGATGCCTGAGAACCTGTCTGCCTCGGCCACTTCCACGTCCCTGAAGACGATGTCGGCGTTCTGCACGGTCCGGAGTGCGATTTTGTTCTCGATCCGGCTCCTGGTGATGCCGGGCAACGAAGCGTCCACGATGAATGCCCGCACGGCTCCGTCGGCTTCGTCCTTTGCCCATACCAGCATGTAATCGCAGAACGTCCCGTTGCCGATCCAGCGCTTGGCGCCGTTGAGCACCCAGTAGTCGCCGCCGTCGGACGCTGGCCGTGCCACGCGGCGGGCCGTGGTTTCCATGCCACCGGCGACGTCGGAACCGTGGTCCGGTTCGGTGAGCGCAAAGGCGCCTGTGGTGCGGAGGTTCGAGGCGTCGTCGAGGTAGCGGTCCTGCTGGGAGTCGCTGCCGAAGTCGTACAGGGACTCGACGAAGAGATCGTGGTGGACCATGAAGAAGGTGGCGATCGAGGTGTCGACGCGCGTCATCTCCGCGATGACCAGGCCGGCGAAAAGATGGGTATACCCCCGCTGGGCCGGCGCGCTGAGCCGCAGCGCGGCTAGTTTCGGCAGGATATGCTCCGGAAATTCCGCTTTCTCCCACCATTGCCCGGCGTACGGCGCGATCTCGGAGGCGAGAAACGCCCGGAGTTCGTTGAGTTTCCGCTGTTCCTGGACGCTCAGGAGCGACTCGAAGTCGAAGAAGTCCGCTGTGGGAAGATCCGCTGCTGACGCCTGGGTGCCACCTGAGGATCCCGCCGTTACCGGTGTGCCGCTGTAGTCGCCCATCATTTGATGCCCATCCGGATGGCCCCATCCAGGCGGATGGTTTCACCGTTCAACATGGCGTTTTCCACGATGTGCGCGGCCAGGTTGGCGTATTCGGCAGCCCGGCCCAGGCGTGCGGGGTGCGGGACCTGCTGGCCCAGCGAGTCCTGGGCCGCTTGGGGAAGTCCGGCCATCATGGGTGTTTCAAAGATGCCCGGGGCAATGGTGTCCACCCGGATCAGCGAGCGCGCCAGCTCGCGCGCCAGCGGCAGCGTCATGGCAGCCACCGCTCCCTTGGAGGCGGCGTAGGCGGGCTGACCGATCTGGCCTTCGAAGGCCGCCACGGATGCGGTGTTGATGATGACGCCGCGTTCGGGACCACCCAGCCCGGTGGTCACCGGTTCTGTTTCCACCATGGCAGCAGCTGCCAGCCGGATCACGTTGAACGTGCCGATGAGGTTTATTTGGATCACTTTGTTGAAGGTCTCCAAGGGCAGGACGCCGTCCCGGCCGAGGACCTTTCCCGGCGTTGCGATACCGGCGCAGTTGACCACGATGCGCAGCGGCCCCAGTGATGTCGCCGCGTCCACGGCGGCCTGGACCTGGGCCTCGTTGGTGACGTCCGCAGGAGCGAAGACCGCCTTGCCTCCGCTGCTCCCGGCGTTGAGTTCCGCCGCGTAGGCCTCGCCTGCGGACTGGGGCAGGTCCAGCAGGACTACTGATGCTCCGGCGTCGAACAGGCGCTTTGCGGTGGCAGCGCCCAAACCTGAAGCTCCTCCAGTGACCAGTGCCACCGTGCCGTTGATGTCCATCCATCCTCCTTGATGCAGAACCCAAATCCGTTAATGCATGTTAACTGGAATTGTGAGCCAGTGCACACCCGGTCCCCGGATAGGCTGTTCCCATGCCAGTGCACGATGCCCTCGACAACCAACCGCTCCCCACCCCGGATGATGCCGATTGGGCCGGCCGCGCCGACCAGGCAGCCCGTTCCGTGACCCGCAGCTTCGGGCGGCGGCTGCTCTTCCTGCCCGGCACGCACATCGGCGCCATCAGCATCCCGGGGAACACGCTCCGCAGCCTACTGGGCCCCTGGCACTACTGGTGGCAGGCGCACTATGTGGATTGCCTGGTGGACACGGGTCGCCGGGAGCTCGCCAGGAAAACAAGGTTCGACGGCGGCTCCCGCCCGAGCGCCGGAAGGCTCGCTTCCCGGCTGGTCACCACTATCCGGCTTAGGAACCTGTTCAGGTTCGAGAACCACTACTACGACGACATGGCATGGCTCGCCCTCTCAACGCTCAGGCTCGAAAGGCTCGCGGAGGAGACCCGGAAACCGGGGCGCCGACGCAACGCGTACGTCCAAAAACGGTTGACGCTGCAGTTCGATTCTGCGTCCACTGATGACCTGGGCGGCGGGACGTTCTGGAGTACCAAGAGGGACTTCAAGAACACTCCTGCTACCGCACCCGTGGCCCTGTATTTCGCCCGGACCGGCCGCCGCGAGCGGGCACAGGCCCTGGTGGGATGGCTCAATTCCAGGCTGCTTCATCCCGAACGCGGCGTTTATCAGGACGGGATCCGGATCAGGAACGGTGAACCCGTCCTGGAGGAAGCCGTGTACACCTACAACCAAGGCCCGGTTCTTGGGGCGCTGCTGGAACTCGGCGGCCCGGACAACCTTGAACGGGCAGCGCAGCTGGTGGCGGCCGTTGACCGGGAGCTGACGGTTCCCGGCACCCGGGTGATCCGAGGCGATGGAACCGGCGACGGCGGCCTGTTCACCGGGATCCTGGTCCGCTACCTCGCTTTGGCGGGACGGGACGAACGGCTTCCCCTGGAGGCGCGCACGGTTGCCCGCGAACTGGTCCTCGCCACCGCCGGGGCCTTTTGGACAGGCCGCCGTGAAGCACCGGAGCTGGTGCGCGGCACGCCGACAGGACACACTCCGTTGCTCTTCTCCCCCAACCCCCTGAGTCCGGCGACCGAGACCTATCCGGCGGGTGCCGGCGTCGAACTTTCCACCCAACTGCAGGCCTGGATGACTTTCGAGGCCGCCGCCACGCTTTAGCCGGCGGGTTTCGGGGGTGTTGCCGGCTTTTTCTTTTGCGGATAAGGCGTTTCGTGGCGGGACAGCATCTCCACGAACCCGGCGATTTTGCGCGCCCGGGTATCGGCCCGTTTAACCAGGTTGGTGCGGTGGATCAGGGCGAAGCGGTTCTGGGACGTGAGGACGTCGAACATGGCCTGCGCTTCGGGAACTTCAGCGATGGCAGCGGCGAGGTCGTCCGGAATCACGGAGTCGGCAGGGCCGGCGTAGGCAGCCTCCCAGCGGCCGTCGGCTTTCGCAGCGTCGACGGCGGCGCGGCCGGCGTCGGTCATCCTGCCCTCGGCTTCGAGCCGGGCAATATGGCCCACATTCCGCGCGGACCAGATGCTGCGGCGACCCCGCGGGGTCATGCGCTGGAAGTAGCTTTCGGCGTCCCGGCTCCTGGACTGCCCGTCGATCCAACCGAAACACAGGGCCTCGTCCAGGGCGGCGTCGTAGTCCAGTTCCGTGACGTTGCCGCCCTTTTTGTGCAGGATCAACCACACGCCAGGGCTCTCTGCTGCGTGTTCAGCCAGCCAGGCGCGCCAGGCCGTGCCGTCTTTGACTACCAATTCCTCAAGCTCAATGGGCATGGTCCCATTCTGCTGGTGAAAGGGCGGGACCCGATACGGGCACGCGGAATAGGCTTGGAACGACGCCCAGAACCTGGAGGACCAATGTTGCGCGCACGCCCCATCCATTACACGTCCCGTCCGGAACAGTGGTCCGTACTCATGCGGGTTCTGGGTTTGGTGGTGACCGTCGAGGACGGTGACTGGTTGGAGTTCGACGCCGGTTCCGGGCGCGTCGCCCTGGGGCGTGTGGAGCACGGACACCCCCTGGATGGCAGCACGGTCTTCAGCGTCGAGGCAGGAGACCTGGAAGAGTTCGCGCGGCGTACCGACGACGACGGCACGCAGGCCGAAGTCCACCATGGCCCCGACGGGCCTGCCGTCCGGATCTCGTCGGACGACGGATTCGAGTTCTTCGCCTTCCCGGCCACGCGTGCCGCTGATGGCTCCTGGGCCACGTCCGCCGACGCTGATCCCGCCCTCACTGTCGTGGCGACCTGGGTCAGCCCGCTGGTGGCCCTGGCCGCCGTCGACCTCCGGAACATCGGCGCACGCCCACGCGCCGACGACGACGAATCGGCCTCCTTCACCACAAAGAACGGCGGCGTACTGCGGGTTATCCACGGCGCGGACAGCACCAACGGCGACCTCGCGTTCGAATACGACGGCGACCTGGAACCCTTGCTGGGACGGCTGAAGGCAGCGGACATCGAGGCGAGGATCAGCGAGGACGTCCTGTACGTGGCCAATCCGGATGCCGTGGGCGGTTCCGCGCCGGCGTCGATTGCGGTGGAGAAGGCCCCCGGCTCCCATCCGTAATACAGCCGAGAGCGTAACGGCCCCGGCAACCGGAATGCCTCCACGGAACTTCGGCCGGGGATGCGGTAGAACTTAACCATGAGCGTACGTACACCGGACCCGTATCCAGGCTGGCTTTCTGATGAGGACCTCTTCGAAGCCCGCGGCCGCCTCCCCATGGTCTACGTGGAGGCCGTCCCCGTCCGGCTGGATCCGCTCGGATACGTGAACGAGGTTGGCACGCTCCTCCAGGGCGACGCCGATGGCAACATGGTGCGCTACCTCGTCTCCGGCCGCGTCCTTTACCGCGAAACCATCCGCGCGGCGCTTCTACGGCACATGGAAAAGGACCTCGGTCCCCTGGCCTTCCCGCAACTGCCCATCAGCCCGGTCCCCTTCACGGTGGCCGAATACTTCCCGGCGCCGTCCCAGACAGGCTTCACGGACGACCGCCAGCACGCCGTCTCCCTGGCCTATGTCATCCCGGTAACCGGAGAGTGCGATCCGCGCCAGGACGCCCTGGAACTGACCTGGATGACGCCGCAGGAAGTGCTGAGCGAGAACGTCCAGCAGGAATTCGACGGCGGCCGGGGCAACCTCGTGCGGCAGGCTTTGGCATTCTCGGGTGTGATCCTCTAGCGGGTCCCGACCCCGGCAGCAGCGCGTCTTTGTAGACTGGACGGCGGACCCCAAGAGAACCAAAGGACTTCCGATGACTCACAGCCCAGCCACACAGCAGTACAGAGAGAAGCAGGCTGGGGACCTGCGGCCCGGGGACTTTGTGTTCCCACCCGGTGACGGGCCGGCCCAGGAAATCGTCAGTATCGACGTCGAAGACGATGACTACGGCGTTGCCGCTTTGCTGCGCCTGGCAATGGACGACGGCGGCACGGTGCGGATCGCTGTCGGGTCCAGTGTTCCTGTGGGTGACGGGGCTCCGGCCGACTCAGGCGCGGACGCCGGCACGGCCGACTCGCCCGGGCCCGACTCCGGCACCGCCGACTCCAGCACCGCGGACTCCAGCACCTCCTCCGAAGCCGACGCCGATGCTCCCGCCGGACCCGCCGTCGTCGTGCCTCCACGGCCGGAAACGCCGCCCGCCTACACCGGACCGAGTGCTGAAGAACTCGCGCTCATTCCCGAACCCGAAGGAACCCCGGAAGCTGTGGTGAGCGCCGCCGCGGCCAACCACAAGGGCAAAAACGGCGTGCAAGTGCTCGCAGACCGGCTCGCGAAGGGCATCAACACCAAATCCGGAAGCTGCCTCCGGGACCTCAGCAACCTCGCATTCGATCTGTGCATTGTGCTGCGGGATCCGGACCACGCTTTGGAGGTCGCGGACCTGTTGAACGTTCTGCCGTTCGATGGAAACCTGGACCGGTGGGCGTCCATCGAGCGTGCTTTGGCGTTGTCCAGTTTCATCTGCCGCGAGGCCGGCCAGACTGAACGCGCCGCCGTCTACGAGAAGCTGCTCCGGGCACCGGAGTCCCAGGAAGAGGACCCGTTCAAGGCCCGGATCAACGCCAGGGTGCGGCAGCGCTCGCTCAATGAACCCAACCTTTATGACAAGGAAATCTTCCGCGCGATCGACAACGGCAACCACGAAGCCGAACGCGAATGGCGCTTCCTGCGCCTCGAAGCGCTGATGTTCCTGCGCGCCCACGGCGGGTCCAAGACCATTGGCGAGGACGAGCTGGCCCGAAGGATCGCAAACGAACTGGAATCGGTCCGCGCCTAAGCCGTTTTCCGGGAAATTCAAGACCTGTTATGTGGGCGCCAACGGCGGTAGATTCGGGGCCATGACGAACAATCTGAGCGTTGTGGTTAATGCCGATGCGCAGCAGGTTTGGAACATGCTGCGCGAACCGTCGTTGGTTGCCCAATGGCACGGTTGGGAAGCCGACGATCTCGCCGACGAAATCAAGCAAATCTACTTCAACACGGACGTTGTGGAAGGACCCGATCACACCAGCCTCACCGTCAACGGCGGGGACATCTTTGAACTCCACCCCGTCTCCGGCGGCACGGAAGTAAGAATCACCAGGGTCGCCCTGGACCACGATTCCGAGTGGGCTGACTGGGACGAGGACATCACGCAGGGCTGGCTCACGTTCCTGCACCAGCTGCGCTTCGCCCTGGAACGGCACCCGCACGGGCACCGACGGACGCACTTCGTCTCGCTGCCGGGCAAAGGCGGCCCCGCGATCGAGAAGCTGGGGCTCGGAGATTTGCCGCCCGTTGGGGAGGAGTACTCACTCACTCTCGCGACGGGTGAGAAGATCTCCGGCAAGGTCTGGTTCAAGAGCCGGCACCAGGTTGGCCTCACGGTCCACAGCTACGCCGAGCACGGAGATGGGCTATTGATCGTCGCCGAGCAGCTGCCAATTCCCGAGAAAAGGCCCGACGGCGGCTCCATGGTGATTGCCTCCACGTACGATCTGGGGGCCCACACCTTGGCGGACATCCGGTCGTCGTGGGACAACTGGAAAGCTGAGAACTACGGGTCGTAGCCTTACCCGGGCAGGTTACCCACGGTAAAGCTGGCACACTTGGTAGCGTGCCAGCTTCAGTTCCTGCTCCTGCTTCTTCCCCTGCGCTGCCCGGTTTGTCCGACCGGCAATCCGAGTTCTCCTTCTCGGTGGGCACGCGCCTGACTGAGACGTGCTCGCCGTCGGACGCTCAAGTAGACGCCAACGGCGGCGCCTTCCTGGGCCGCACCGGGACCATCACCACGCCGCACGGGACCATCCAGACGCCCGCGTTCATCGCCGTCGGGACCAAAGCCACCGTCAAAGCGGTGCTGCCTGAGTCCATCGCCGAGCTCGGCGCCCAGGCCGTCCTTGCCAACGCCTACCACCTGTACCTGCAGCCCGGGCCCGAAATCCTCGACGCCGCCGGCGGGCTGGGCGCGTTCATGAACTGGTCCGGGCCCACCTTCACCGACTCCGGCGGATTCCAGGTGATGAGCCTGGGTTCGGGGTTCAAGAAGGTCATCGACATGAAGAACGTGGATTCTTCCGGCCCCGATGACGCCGTGGCTCCCGGCAAGGAGCGGCTGGCGCACATTGACGATGACGGCGTCTGGTTCAAGTCGCACCTGAACGGGGACCGGCACCGCTTCTCCCCCGAGATCTCCATGCAGGTCCAGCACCAGATCGGCGCGGACATCATGTTCGCCTTTGACGAGCTCACCACGCTGCAAAATTCGCGGGCGTACCAGGAAGAGTCACTGGAGCGGACCCGTTTGTGGGCGCTGCGGTGTTTGGAAGAGCACGCTTCACTGACCGCTTCCCGCGTGGGCAAGCCGTACCAGGCACTGTTCGGCGTGATCCAGGGCGCCCAGTATGAGGACCTTCGCCGCAAGGCTTGCCAGGACCTCGGTGCCATGCCCTTCGACGGCTACGGAATCGGCGGTGCGCTGGAGAAGGAGAACCTGGGCACGATCGTCCGCTGGTGCAACGAGGAACTTCCGGAGGACAAGCCGCGGCATCTGCTGGGCATCTCCGAGCCGGACGACATCTTTACGGCCATCGAGAACGGCGCCGACACGTTCGACTGCGTCTCCCCCACCCGTGTGGCCCGGAACTCCGCGTTCTACACTCCGTTCGGGCGCTTCAACTTGTCGGGAGCCCGCTACAAGACGGACTTCGGCCCCCTCCAGGACGGCTGTGACTGCTACACCTGCGTGAATTACTCCCGCGCGTACATCCACCACCTGTTCAAGGCCAAGGAAATGATCTCGGCAACGCTGATCTCCATCCACAACGAGCGGTTCGTGGTGAAGATGGTGGACGATGCCCGCCTTGCCATCGAATCCGGGGACTTCTTTGAGTTCAAGGCCGAGACGCTGGGGCGCTACTACTCGTAGGCCGGGGTTGCGCTCGCTCCCGGCCCGACGCCCGGCCCGGCCCGGTCCCGCTGGCGCGCCCGCCCCGAGATCGCGGGACCGGTGCCAAATCGCTAGTCCGGTTCCAAATCGCTGGAGCTGAGCCGCGACCTCGCACAGCTCCCGCGTCGTCGGCATGACTACAGCGATCTCAAGAGTTTTCCACATAGCGGCAGCAGGGGCTGTCTTGGGGCGGACGCGCGGCCAAGGCTGGTTACATGAGCCAGAAACTTATGCCGACCCTCCCCCAACTGGGAACACTGTGGCGCACACAGCAACTCAACGAACTGGGACTTGGTTCACGCGCAATCGCCGGATTGGTCCGGAGGGGTGAGCTTCTCCGTGTACGCCGGGGATGCTACGTCCGAAAGGCGGCGTGGGACAAACAGCCCGTCGACGCCCGCGGTAAACAACTGATTCACGCGCACGCTCACGGAACTCTCGTCACGTCCAAAGGGGACTTCGTCTACAGCCATACTTCCGCGGCCCGCCTGCACGGCTTGTTCCTATGGAACGTGGACCAGCTGATCCATGTCATTCTTCCCACCAACCCCTCCAGCGGCCGGCTTGGCAAGGACGTCCGCGGCCACAGGCTGCGGTTGCCGGCCTCCCAGATCGTCACCGTGGAGTACCTACCCGTAACGGACCTGGAACGAACGGTGGTGGACTGTGCCATGACCCTGAGCTACCCGCAGGCCCTGATCATCATGGATCATGCGCTTCGGCTCGGAGCCGACAGGCTTCTCATGATGGCGTGCGCCGGTGCCTCAACGGGACGCCGAGGAGTCACGACCCTGCGGAGATGCTTGGCCAATGCTGACCCCGCCTCCGAATCCGCAGGTGAGACGCTGTGCCGTGATCTCCTCCAGCGGCTCAAGTTGCCGATGCCCGAGTCGCAGGTAGAGGTGCAAAGCCGGGTCGGCCGCTACCGGATGGACTTTGCGTGGAAGAAGGAGAAGGTGGCCCTGGAGTTCGACGGAGAGGTGAAGTACTTCAAGTACGCCCGTACGGATCGTGTGATCTTCGAGGAACGACGCCGGGAGAAAGCACTCGTCGAGGACGGCTGGTTCTTTATCCGGGTGGAGTGGCGGGACCTGTTTCAGGAGCAGGAGTTCAAAGCGCGCGTCCTGAAAGCCCTCCGTCGGTGAGCTCAACGCCGGCCGCGAGGACCGCCGTCGTGCTGGTTCGCGAGATCGCCTGGACTGTGCGGGAAGCGGGATCTGTGCGAGATCGCCGCTCGTGTCCGGCGATCTCGCGCAGCCCCAGCGTCCGCAGCGCTGTTCCGGCGAACTCAGCTAACTCCGTAGCTCGGCTCGCGCTTCTTGATCCAGCCGACGACCAGCACGGTGACCGGCACGAACAGGAACTCCACGGCGGTCTTGTAGACGAAGCCCACCAGGACGTAGTTGACGAACGAGCCGGCGTCGGTGATGCCGATGACCGACGCCGCGATGCTGCAGAAAATCAGGGTGTCCACGAACTCGCCCACCACCGAGGAGCCCATGAGGCGGGCCCACAGGCTCTTCTCACCCGTGCGTGCCTTCATCTTCACAAGGATCCACGAGTTGATGGTCTGGCCGGCCAGGAAGGCAAGCAGCGACGCGAGCACGATCTGCGGCACCGGGCCGAGTGCGCCCTCGATGGCGGCCTGCTTGGCGGTTCCGTAGTCGTCGTTGAAGCCGGGAAGGATGATGATCACCCAGTAGCAGAGGGATGCGAACACCGAGAGGGCAAAGGAAGTGATGATGGCCTTGCGTGCCACTTTGAAGCCGTAGACCTCGCTCATGACATCGCCCAGGATGTAGGCCAGCGGGAACAGGAAGAACCCGCCATCGGTGATGATCGGTCCGAGCACCACACCCTTCGAGGCGCCGATATTGGACAGGATCAGCACCACGGCCATGACGGCAAGCATGATGCCGAAGTACGGTGATCCGATCGAGGCGAAGCGGGGTGCAGGCTTGCTCAGCGTGCTGGAGCCGGAGGGCGAGGGCATGGGTCATCCATTTCGTAGTGGTTCGCGCAGGCATCCTGTTCCGAGGAGCCCCGCTGTATTAGCACTGGGGTGGTGGGGCATGCAGCCGGCACCTCCACCATTCTCCCACCCCCTACACCCCAACCCTCCCTCACACCCCACCCCCTACACCCCAACCCTCCCTCACACCCCACCCCCTTCAACCAACCCCTCCCTCACACCCCACCCCCTTCAACCAAACCCTCCATCACACCCCCACCCCCTACAACCAAACCCTCCCTCACACCCCACACCCCCTCATCTTTTGAACACGTTCAAGAATGTGCCATACTCATTTCTGAACACGTTCAAAATTTCCGTCAGGAGCACCGCATGGCCGCGAAAAGTGAGCAGACCCGCCAACTGGTGGCCGACGTCGCGCTGAAGATGTTCCGCGAGGTCGGCTTTGAAAAAACCACCATGCGCGCCATCGCCCAGGAAGCCGGGGTGTCGGTCGGCAATGCGTACTACTACTTCGCGTCAAAGGATGAACTGGTCCAAGAGCTATACATCCAGGTACAGGATGAGCATGCAGTTGCCGCAGCGCAGGCACTCGAAAATGTCCAAGACCTCGCGGGCCGGCTCAAGGCGGTCCTCCACACCGGAATTGATGTCATGGCGCCGTATCACCAATTCGGTTCCGACTTCATCTCAACGGCCATCCGGCCGACGTCGCCCGTCAACCCGTTCGGCGAGGCGTCCACCGCCGCCCGCGACGCTTCACTCGCGATCTTCCGTTCCGCCGTCGAGGGTTCCTCCCCCGCGGTCGCTAAGAAACTGCGCGCCGATCTGCCCGAATTGCTGTGGCTGGCATACATGGGCGTCGCGTTGTTCTGGGTTTACGACAAATCCGCGGGCCAACGCCGCACGCGAAAACTGATCGACGGTGCGGCACCGCTGGTGGCTCGTGGTTTGTCGCTCGCGAAAATTCCCGGTGTGAGCAAGGTGTTTGACGACGTCCTGGGACTCGTCCGCAGCGTGAAGGAGGACTCGTAATGACCCGGACCGTGGTGATCGCGGGCGCGAACGGCTTCATCGGCAGCTACTTCCGACGGCGGTTTGCTGATGACGGATGGCAGGTGCGGACGGTTGGACGCGGCCCTTCGTCTGACGCGCAATGGAACGACGACGGCGCCATCACCAAGGCGCTGGACGGCGCCGAACTTCTGGTGAACCTCGCCGGACGATCCGTGAACTGCCGCTACGACGAGCGCCACCGTCAGGAAATCCTGGACTCCAGGGTTCTGACCACACGGGCCTTGGGCCGGGCCGTTGCTGCATGTGACGAGCCGCCCAGGACCTGGATCAACTCAAGTACCGGCACCATTTATCGGCATGCCGAGGACCGTCCGCAGTCAGAGATCTCAGGCGAACTGGGCAGCGGGTTTTCCGTAGACGTTGCCCGAGCATGGGAAGACGAGTTGGCGTCGGCTGTTGTGCCGGAGACCCGGAAGATTCCGCTCAGGATTGCGATCGTGCTGGGTCCCGGCGGCGGGGTCATGCCTCCTTTCCGGAACCTTGCGCGGCTGGGTTTGGGTGGGCACATGGGGCCCGGAACGCAGAAGTTCAGCTGGATCCATGTGGAGGACCTGTTCCGGACAGTGTTGTTTCTCCACGAGTGGCCTGAGCTGACCGGTCCGGTCAACGCAGCGTCACCCTACCCGGTGGACAATCGGGAGCTGATGGCACTGGTTCGGCGGAGCCTTGGTATTGCGTTTGGCATCCCGACGCCGTCGTGGCTGCTCGAGGCTGGCTCTGTTCTCATTCGGACCCAGACCGAGCTGGTGCTGAAGAGCCGGTGGGTGGAGCCCCGGAAACTGCTCGACGCGGGGTTCGCATTTGAATACCCATCGTTGGCCGGTGCGCTCAACGAGATCGCCACAGGGCGCCCCAAACCCTCACTCACGTAACCACCCCATCCGCCCAACCCTCACTCACGTAACCACCCCATCCGCCCAACCCTCACTCACCAAACCGCCCCATCCGCCCAACCCTCACTCACGTAACCACCCCATCCGCCCAACCCTCACTCACCAAACCGCCCCATCCGCCCAACCCTCACTCACAAACCGGGAGCAACTATGAACGATGACAGTTGGGCGGACGAGTCCGAGTACGGACTGGTGGCGCCTGGGTCGCGGAATAGCTGGCGGTACGGATCGAAAGACCGGGTAGTGATCGGAGGCGGAGGCCTCGCTGTCGGCGTCGCGGTGGCGCATCTGACTTTCTGCCTGTTGCTTGCAGTCCAGTCACCGGGGGGCTGGGCCCTCGTCTTCTTCATATACAGCCTGATTCCAGTGTGGGCTATCGGTGTTACGGCCGGATCTCTGCTCGGCCTCGTCCTGCGACGCATCACCAACCAATGGATCCACGTGGCGGTCTTTTTCCTCGCCCCGTTGCTCGTCTGCGCGCCATTCGGCGGGCTCTCCCCGAACGGCGCGATCTTCTTTTCAATGTCCATAGCTATTGCAGCTGGCTTCGGACGGCTCGCAATCTGGAAGCTCGTTCGCATCAATAGGCCCCTCCCGATCATGGACGGATGGATGTGAGCGAGCGTCCCCACCAAACCCCCGGGATGTGAGCAAGCGTCCCCACCAAACCCTAGGGATGTGAGCAAGCGTCGGTTGTACCCGGAACGGGGCCCCCTCCACCTCACCCCGAAACCTAAGGAAGTGTTAGGAAATCCCCTCCCACGTTGGTTGTGCCGTGCATCACCCATAGTTTGGAATACGTCCTCTTCACCCCAAGAGGGCCTTTCTTAGTCGACGAAGAGCCATGCGCAAGGACGCCATGAGCACGAGCTTCATGGACAGAACGAACTCATGCAAGACACGGCTGCCGCATGCGCAGCCGCCAGGAAGGTTCATTGATGAGCACCCAACAAGCTGCACCTCTGAGCGAAGCCGCCCAGACACGCAAGGCAGTGAGCAACATCCTCAAAGGCTCCGCGGGCAACCTCGTGGAGTGGTTCGACGTATACGTCTACACCGCTTTTGCGGCGTATTTCCAGTCGCACTTCTTCAACTCCTCGGACGATCTCCAAGCCGGCCTTGAAGCGATGGCCGTGTTCTCGACGTCGTTCCTCATGCGCCCGATCGGTAGCTGGTTCTTTGGTCGCTACGCCGACCGCAAGGGCCGTAAAGCCGCGCTTACTCTCAGTGTGACCATGATGTCCGCCGGCTCGTTCGCCATTGCGATCATGCCGACCCAGGACGTCATCGGTCTATGGGCCATGATCCTCCTGGTCTTCATCCGCATGGTCCAAGGCTTCTCGGTGGGCGGCGAGTACGGAACCAGCGCCACCTACATGTCCGAGGCTGCTACGGCCAAACGCCGCGGCTTCTTCTCCAGCTTCCAGTACGTGACGCTGATTGGCGGCCAGATGCTGGCACTCCTGGTGCTCGTGATCCTGCAGAACACCATGAGCAAGGAAGACCTGACCGCGTGGGGTTGGAGGATTCCGTTCGCGATCGGCGGCGTGGCCGCACTGGTGGTGCTCTGGCTGCGACGCTCCATGGAGGAGACCCTCTCTGCCGATCAGCTGCGCGCTGCGCACATCAAGGTTGAAGGCGAAGCCCAGCCGGGCACCATGAAGCTCCTGTTCACCAAGCATTGGAAGCCGCTGCTGATCTGCATCGGCATCACGCTCGGCGGCACGGTTGCCTTCTACACATACACCAACTTCATCCTGAAGTTCATGAACGATACGTCCGGTATCGCCAAGACGGATACCTCCGTGATCAACTTCTGGGCGCTCTTCATCTTCATGCTGCTCCAGCCCGTCTACGGCATGCTTTCGGACAAGATCGGCCGGAAGCCGCTGCTGATCTGGTTCGGTGTGACGGGCGTTCTGTTCACGTGGCCTTTGCTCTCGGCGCTGGCCGGGACCAAGGATCCGTTCGTGGCATTCCTGCTGATGTTCGGCGGCCTGTTGATGGTGGGTGGCTACACGTCCATCAATGCCTTGGTGAAGGCCGAACTCTTCCCGGCATCCATCCGTGCGCTCGGTGTGGGCCTCGGCTACGCGATCGCCAACTCGCTGTTCGGCGGTACGGTTCCGCTGATTGGTGCAGCTTTGCAGAAGTCGGACCAGGTGGACCTGTTCTTCACCTACGTCACGGCGGCCATCTTCATCTCGCTGCTGGTGTACATCTTCGCCCTGAAGAACAAGAAGCCGACGCACTTGGATGCGGAGCAGGGCCACGCGTTCAAGGCCCGGGCCACTGCAGACGACGACGGCGACGAGAAGGATCGCGTCAACGCCTGACTTGGCTGCCTCTTGGGGCCCGTTCTGCACTCTTTGGATACTCCGAAGGGCGCAGAGCGGGCCTCACAACGTTAAGCTCTAGTAGCGAACCCAACCAGCGAACCCGACCAACGAACCCACCAGCGATCCCCGCTCAGCGAACCCCCGAAGGACTACACCGTGCATGTGCTCATCGTCGAGGATGACGACGCCATGGCCTCAGCCTTGAGCGCCGCCGTCGCCTCTGCCGGGCACAAGCACACCCGGGTTTCCCGCGGCGAGGACGCGCTCCTGGCCCACCGTCAGCACGAGGTCATCCTGCTCGATCTGGGCTTGCCGGACCTTGATGGCCTGGACGTCCTCAGGAAACTCCGCCAAGTCACGCAGATCCCCATCCTGATCCTGACGGCCCGCGATGACGAGCGGAGCGTGGTCCTTGGCCTTCGCTCGGGCGCCGACGATTATCTGGTGAAGCCCGTGAAACTCGTGGAATTGCTCGCCAGGATCGAGGCGGTGACGCGCCGGACCAACCGCGGCGGCCAGGCAGCACCACACACTATCGCCCTCGGTGAGCTGGAGGTGGACCTCGACCGCCGTGTCGCAGCGGTCGGCGGCAAGCAACTTGCCCTCACCGCCACGGAGTTCGACCTCCTGGGCCTGCTGGTCAGGCATGCGGGCTCGGTGGTCACCCGGGAACAAATCCTGGACGCGCTCTGGGGCGACGCGTTTCTTGCGCACTCCCGGTCGTTGGATGTGCACCTGACCGGTCTCAGGTCCAAGCTCCAGCTGCCCGGCTTCATCATCAATGTCCGGGGCGTCGGCTACCGCGTCGAGCAACCGTGAAACTCCGGGTCCTGGGCATCCTCAGCCTGCTGGTGGTGGTGATTGTGGTGACGGTGTCCAGCGTGATCCTGACGTCGGCCAGCCGGGAGCTCACGCAGGAGCTGCAGATCAACAGGGTCGCTGCCCTCAACCGCTTCGCCCAGCTGGCCAGTGACGCCCTGGAGGACAACAACACCACTCAACTGCAGCGCGAAATGGACCGCTACGCCGAGCTTTACGGCGAAGGAATACTGATCCATATGCAAGGCCAGAGCAACCATTCCGGCGGCCTTCGCGACGATCAACCGGAGGTCATGGACGCGCTCGGCAGGGCAAGCCTGAACCTGAGCGACACAACGCTCAGTCCAATCCGCGCCTTCGGGACGGGCAACGAGATCATCTCAAGGTCCTTCGGCACGGCAAGCCAGGTTCTCGGTGAAGTTGTCATGGAGGTAAACCTCGACGCCGCCCGCCAGAAACTACGGGAGCGGTGGCTCGTCGTCGTCGTCGCCGCCGTGGCGCTTGGCGCGCTGCTCCTGCTGGCCGCTGCCCGTATCACCGGCTGGGTTTTGCGCCCGGTCCAGCGCCTCAGCAAAGCCGTCCACGAGCTCGAAACCACCGGCGCGACCACCCAACTGCCTGAAGCCGGGCCGCCTGAGCTGCGCGAACTCAGCCGCTCCTTCACCACCATGGCCCATGCCGTGAGCGAGAGCATGGAATCCCAACGGCGACTCATCGCCGACACCTCGCACCAGCTCCGCAATCCGGTGGGGGCGTTGCGGTTGCGGATCGATCTGCTGCAGCTCGCCTTGCGATCGGAACCGGAAAAGGCCGCCGCTTCGGGCGTCGTCGCTGAACTTGAGCGCGTGGAGGAAATGCTCGACGGCGTGCTGAAGCTGGCCACCGCGGAACATCGCGCCTCTGCCGGGGCTGCCCGCGCGGACCACGGAACGGGACACCAGCGCCTGACGGTCATCGACCCGTTTCCTGTCCTGCAAGGTGAGGCGGAACGGGCCACGCCCTCTGCACTTCAGGCAGGTGCCACGATCACGCTTCTCGAGCCGGGCCGGCCGATCACCATCGCCTGCAATCCGGAAGAACTCGCGCATATGGTGGGCGAGCTTCTGGCCAATGCCGTCAAATACGCCCCAGGTTCCCACATCACGGTGGCGACCGAACCCACCCCGGGTGGCACCGCCGTCGTGGTTTCCGACGACGGTCCCGGCCTCCCCGCCGATCAGCTCGCCGCGTCAACCACCCGGTTCTGGCGGGCGCCGCAGCACAGCAAGATCCCGGGCAATGGCCTGGGCATGACCATTGTGGAACGGTTGGCCGAAGCAAACGGAGCAAGGTTGGTGCTGGAAGCCCGCGTGCCGCACGGGCTGACGGCGCGCCTCGAGTTTGTGCACCCGCAGGGCGGTTCCGATGCCTGAAAGCCGCACATTGACGCGAAGGAATGCCATGAGGGCAGCTGTGTCGTTCGGCCTGCTGGCGTCAACGGCTGGCTGCTCCGCGGAGGAACGGCCGCAGGAACTCACGGTGGCCGGTGGCGAATCGGGCGGCTTCTACCTTGAGTTCGCCACCCTCCTTGCGGACCTGCTGCAACGGGAACGGATCGCCGACAAGGCGCGGGCACTGACCACCGGCGGGAGCCTTGAGAACATCCAGCGGGTGCTGTCCGGCGAGGCGACCTTCGCCGTCGCCCTCGCCGATGCGGCAGCCCAACCCGCCGCGAACAGCCACAGCGAAGGACGCCTGAGGGCTTTGGGGAAGGTCTATCAGAACTACGTGCACTGCATTGTGCGGGAGGACAGTTCGATCCGGTCTTTCGCGGATCTCGCCGGCAAGACCGCGGGGGTGGGCGAAGTCGGTTCGGGGACCACCCTCACCGCCGGAAGGATCATCGCCGCAGCGGGGCTGGCACCGCAGTCCGCCACGCCGGACCGGTCCTTGAAACAGGTCAACCTTGGCTTGAACCAGGCGATCGCGGCCCTTGCCGGTGGTTCGATCGACGTCATGATCCAGTCCGGAGGGGTCCCGACGGCGCCGATCGCCGCGGCTGCACAGGACATTCGCGTGCGGCTTCTTGATCTCTCCGAACTGATTCCGGCAACGCGAGCACAGTCAGGCTTCTTCTACGACCGGGTCCTAATCCCCGCCAACAGTTACGGGGACGCGCCCGCCGTCTGGACGGTGGGGGTCGCCAACCTTCTCCTGTGCCGGAGCGATCTTGCCGACCACGTTGTCCGGCAGACCGTCGAACTCCTGGTGGAGCAGGCCCAGGACCTGGTTCCCAAGTCCAGCGCAGGGGTCCAGTTCCTCAGTCCCGAAACGCTGATCAACACTGCCGGGGTGCCGCTGCATCCGGCCGCTGAGGCCGCTTACCGGGCGTTGCACGGCTAGCCCCGTTTAGGAGTCAAACCGGAGCAACTGCCAAAATGAAGTCATGACTTCTGCCGTTGCCCCTGCCATTGCCCTGACCATCGCCGGCTCCGAAGCGACCGGTGGCGCCGGCGCCCAGGCCGACCTCAAGACCTTCCAGGAACTCGGAGTGTTCGGCATCGCGAACCTCACGTGCATCGTTTCCTTCAACCCGCAGGACAACTGGAACCACCGCTTCGTGCCGGTGGACCAGCAGGTCATCGCGGACCAACTGGAAGCCACGACGGCGGCATACGGCGCCGCTTCCGGCGCACCGTCGGTTCTGGATACCGTGAAGATCGGCATGCTTGGAAGCCCGGCAACCATCAGCACGGTGGAGAAGGCTTTGACGGACGGCTCGTTTAAGCACGTGGTGCTGGATCCGGTGTTGATCTGCAAGGGCCAGGAACCGGGCCACGCGCTGGACACCGACCAGGCTTTGAAGGCACAAATCCTGCCGCTGGCTACCTTCGTGACGCCGAACCATTTTGAAGCCGAGTCGCTGTCCGGGCTCACCATCACGGACGAAGAATCGCTGAAGGCTGCTGCCATCCGCATCCACGAAATCAGCGGCGCGGCAGTCCTCGCCAAAGGTGGGGTGCGGCTGGAAGGCCCGGACGCCGTCGACGTCTACTACGACGGCGACACGCTGGAAGTCCTGCGGGCCCCGAAGGTGGGCGAGGTTGCCGTGTCGGGCGCCGGTTGCTCGCTTGCCGCTGCTGTGACCGCGGAGTTGGCAAAGGGCGCAATCCCGGTGGAAGCGGCCCGTACGGCCAAGGCTTTCGTGACGGCGGGTATCAAGAACCGTGTGGCCTCGGGGGCGCCGTTTGATGCCCTGTGGCAGGGCGGCGCGCTGAGCTAGCGCCTCCTGCGTGCGAGAGGCTGGCGCCCGCGTACGAAAGCCAAGCGCCTGCGCGCGAAAGAGCCGCCCTGGAAAGCCTTCCGGGGCGGCTCTTCTTTTGCAGGCGCTTAGCGCGAGACTTTGCCCATGAGCGAGGCAATAGGTCGCAGGAACAGTGGCCTGGCAAGGAACCAGGCGGCCGCCGTGAACACGATCGATGCTGCGAAGATGGCGAATCCCCACCAGCTGTAATCGTTGTTCGAAGCGTACATGTGGTTGAGGTTGTTCAACGCACCGGTGGCCAGCACCAGGGTTACGTGGACGATGACGAAGGCTACGAAGTAGATCATCACCGGGAAGTGGATCTTGCGGGCCAGTTCGATCGGGTAGAACTTGTTGATCGCGGCTTTCTTGGGCCATGCCCCAGACATCCGGATACCCGTGATGATGGCCAGCGGGGCGGCGATAAAGACGGTGATGAAGTACGTCAGCAGCTGGAGGCTGTTGTAGTTGTTCCAACCGTTTTCCACCGGCCAGTTCAGGGAGGCGTACTGCAGGCCGGCCGAGACGGCGTTCGGGAAGACATCCCAGTTGGTGGGAACAATCCTCAACCATTGGCCGGTGGCGAAGAGGAGCACGATGAAGATGATGCCGTTCAAAATCCAGAGGGCGTCCAGCGTCAGGTGGAACCAAAGGTCCAAACTGATTTTGGCGGGTGGGTTCTTTGTCTTGATGAGGCCCTTGTTGTTCCGGGTCCAGTACGCCGGCGGGCGAGTGGTGGTGCGCACCTGCCAGCCGGAACGGATGATCAAAACGATGAAGAACATATTGAGGAAGTGCTGCCAGCCAAGCCAGGCCGGGAACCCCGTGGGCGTGCCTTCGGGGATTGCGGAATGGCCGGGGTAGTCCATCAGGAACTGCTGGACCGGCTGAAGGGTCCGAAGCCATTGCGCAACGAGCACGAGGATCAGTGCCACCACCAAAGCTCCTGCGGTGACGACGACGGGCTTGAACCACCTGTTCGACGTGATCCCGGACGACTTGCTTGAAACGGACATCAGGCCGCGTTCCTCTCTGGCTTGGTTGGCTGCGACCAGTTGGCGCTATATAGCGATTCAACCAGTTGCAGCCCGACGGTGAAAACGGCACCCGGGTTTCGGGGCGTCCGACGTCAAAAATCGCAGCATTCGGATACAAGCCGCAATATGTATTTCTAGAACAGACTTCCAGAATTATTTCCTTTCACTCACTGGTCCGTCAAGGTTCGCTGTTCGCTATGTGGATTATTCCGGGGGTAGGATTCCAGAAAATAGGCAGTAGACACACCGGTCTTCGTTCTGACTGAGGGAGGGGCCCCACGATGGTCCGCAAGACCTCCGAAGTTGCCAGCAACGCGGGCTCCTGGCAGTGGACCCGGACGGCGGCTACGCAGCGCACCTTGCTGGACGCGGCGGCCGAGGTATTCGTGGAACATGGATTCACCAATGCCAGCATCTCGGACATTGTTTCCCGCGCAGGATCGAGCGTAGGCAGCCTCTACCACCACTTCGGCGGCAAGACCGAGCTCTTCCTTGCCCTGTGGAACGACTACCAGAATGAACATGAGCGACTGGTGGCTTCTGCAGTGGCCAAGGCACGCAAGGCAGGCGAGACAGACCCGCTGGCACTGTTCAACGTGGGCAGCCGCAGCTACTTCGACTACACCTGGAAGCACCGGGAACTGGAGAGGGTGTTCATTGAGGGCGACACTCCCCCGGGCTTCGAGGTTTTGCGGCGCGAGCGCGGACGCGAATGGGTCCGGCAGAACTCGGTCCTGCTTGGCGCCAGCGACGACACCCTCGGTCGATTGACGGTAGCGGTGATCACGGACATCGTGACTGTTTCGGGGCAGGAAGTGGCGTTGAGTGCCTCAAAGCGTGAGGCGGACGAGGTTGTGGGTGCGGCGGCCGAGCTGGTGGGCCGCTTGGTCCGCTGAGGCTCGGCCCTTAGTTGCCGTGAACGGCTTCCTCGGCAGCTCGCCTTGACCTGGTGATGGCCAATCCGACGACGCTACCTGCGGCGGCGAGGAAGAAGACCAGAACCAGCAGCGGTCCCGTCATCCCCGGGAAGAGCGGGCTACCACCCGTCAGGAAAATCGAGGCCAACAAACCCACCATCGACAGGCCGAATACGAGCGCCAGTGCTCTCTGCAGGCGGCTGTGCCTCATCAACAGTGACTCGCTTGTAGTGGCCATAAGTGGAGTCTATCCGGCTTCTCCACGGGTAGCTGCTCTGGGGTAGTTGACGTCGCTGTACAGCGACCGAGGAAGGTTTCTCCATGGATTCCTCACCCGGCAGCCAACTGGAGTGCAGTGCGAGTAGACAAGCAGTCGCTTCGATGAGTCGTGAGAACATCAGTGAGTGACCGACAGTACTTCGCTTGAACTGCCGCCCCTGTACGAGTCCTTGACCTGGCTTACCCCGCTCTCTGAAGAACGTGCTGCACACCTTGTGGCATTCCTGACCGACCCGGCGCCGGCTGAGGTTCTGGACATGGGGTGCGGATGGGGTGAACTGCTTCTTCGGGTCTTGGACTCGGCCCCGCAGGCTCGTGGACGCGGAGTGGACAGTGCTTCCGTGTTCATCAACCGTGCCAGGCAACAAGCCTTGGCTCGTGCACTGCTTGAGAGAGTGACTTTTGATTCGGTGCCCGGGCTGGAAGCCCAGGATCGCCCCGCAGACGCGGTCATCTGCATCGGTGCGAGCCAGATCTGGGGACCGCCGGTAGAGGACGCGCAGCCGCTTGACTACGCCGCAGCCCTGCGGGCCCTTCGGGCTTTGGTGCTTCCCGGCGGAAGGCTCGTCTATGGCGAGGCAATCTGGTCAGCAGCACCTCATCCCGCCGCCACCGCACCACTCGCTGGGCGTGATGACGAGTACCTGACAGAACATGCGCTGCGCGATCAGATCAGCGCTGCTGGTTTCGAGGTAGTGGACCACGACCAGGCAAGCGTTCAGGAGTGGGACGTCTTTGAGGCCGGGTATCGCGACAGGTTCACCCGCTGGCTGGAAGCACATGATGCCGACCACCCCGCGGCAGAGCACGTCCGCGCGAGACATGAGGAACAGCGCGCTGCATATGAAGAAGGCTACCGGGGCGTACTCGGGATGGCGTATTTCTGCTTACGGAATTAGAAGTCCAGCAGACTGACGAGCAAGTCCATGCGTTCTGTGGCGGGAAGATCATCGACCGGATCTTGCCCAATCATCGACAACAGGGTCTGAGTTCATCCGTGCGGCCGCTGACCTGTCAAGCGTCCAAGTCCATGTATGGATGCCCGTCGATTACGGGCGCAACGTATCGATACCTGCTCATGCAGTCCACGACTAAGTATCCCTGGAGCCTCCAGCGATAGCATGCCGCATTTGACGCCCCGCCCCGGTGAAGATTCCGGGTGTGCAATGATTCAGGTCATGGGGAACACGTTGAAGACGTTCTTCTTACGCTTCACGCCCCAGAGGCGCACTGATCCGTCCGCCCTCATAACAGCCACAGACTGTTGTACTTTCAAGATGTCAACGTCTTTTGGGTAGTCCTCTTTGGTGTGCGCGGCAAACTCTGCGGCGAATCGCTGGTTGATGAGGGGTACAAGCTCTTTCTGCTTCCGCCACCCGTAAATGGAAAATGCCACGAACAGCGCGAATGAGATGAGCCTTAGGCTGAACCACGGAAGGTCCGGGACATCCGAACCCCCGAAAGAATCGATACCCCACAGAATCCAGAACACCAGGAAGGAAGCTGTGGCCAAGGTGCTGGCCGTTCTCGTTCTTTTAGCCTCGGGAAAGGCAACTGTAAAAGCGGTGTTGCCTTCATTCATAAGACGCCCCCGTATCGCCAAAAGACTCTGACGATAGAGTAACGCGGCGGGAGCCGGAATGCAGCACAGCTTGTCTACGCCCAGCTAGACGTGGTCGCTTGGCCGCATCCCGGCCGGTAGATGCGTCCACGGGACGATCTTTCACCGGACGCCGGGAGCCCCGTTGAGTGTTGTGCCTGACTCCAGCTGGGGAACGCTTTCGTCGTGGAGGATCACCGCAACGACGGTCTCGGTAGCATGCTCCGCAACGGGATCCTTCACCGTGCACCTTCCTACTGCCTCGTTGTGCAGTTTTTTCCAGGCTTCGATGAAGTCCGCGATCAAGTTTTGCCCACCCGACGCTTCCCTTAGCAGACGCCTTTAGATCCACCGGCCCTCTGCCAGGTCAGACCAGAACTCGATGCGATGCGGGGATGATTCTCGGTCAGCAGTGTTGAAGAACTCTCTTTGAAAGTAGGAGGCGAGATCGCTGCCGTAGTAGATGACATCAGTTTGATACACGGAAAAAACCGGGCTGCCGGCGGGTGCAGGAGCTGCGGGCATGAAACGGTGCGAATAGATCGGGACGAGGACAGGCACCGTGCGCAATCGCTGACGTGCCGCTGGGAGGGCTTCCTCAACTTCGGTTGGCCGCTCGCCCCATTCCTCAGGCCAGAAAGCACTCTCCCGAACGTCAAACAACACGCCATCGCGCGGCCAGTCGAGCCTCTTCTGAATTCCGACGGGGTCGCCCAGCCAATCAACCCAGCCAGGGCCTATAGGCATCGCCAGACTCAAAAACCGCGCATGATCAGGACTGAACTCGAACGAGAACTGCTCTTCAACATCCTCGAGCTGCCATGGCGATAAGCCCGGAGCCAGAGGAACCTTGGCCGCATAAAGCACCTCTAGGGCTTCTTCAACAAGAGAACTCACGCAATAAATCTAGCCGTAGGGTTACTCGTTCCAGTTCAACACGTCACGCTGCCAGTCGTGGTTCGAGTGCCGTCATGTATCGAGAAATTACTGCGACGGACTTCCGGAATGTCCACGGCAGTAATGCTCCCGCAAGCATCGGTCCCTTAACGGACGCCGAGAAGTGTGAATGACTTCCAGCCAGTTGGGATGATTTCCGCGGTTAGTGGACCGAAGGGGGAACTTCCGTGGTGTCGCAGGATCAAATACGCGAAGCGCTCTATGACCTCATACAGTTGCGTCGTCCATTAGCCGAGTTGTCAGCTCGATTGTTGACGTTTGAATGGTCCTCCCAAGAGGAGCTAGCCACTGCTTTCGCTCAGGATATCGGCCATGCCCTTGACGAATTCTGGGCTGGGAAGATCAGTGCAGATGATCTTAGCGCATGGGCGGAGGAGCTGCAGGGACGCGAAGATATTGCACTGAACCCGCAGGAACGCGATTTCTTGGCAGATGCACTCTTCCAGCTGTCCACGCCCGAGCTTTGCGGTCCCGCCGATGACGTGGGCTTACCACGTCTTCACACGTTCAGCAGCGGGACCACCGCGAACCTGGTGCGCGATTGATCAAAAGCTGGTCACCCTGCCACCTCTTTAGCATTGAGGACAAACCATTCCAACTAGTCGCCCGCATGGCAGCGGAGACTCCGATTCCGAACGCTGCTGAGCAAGCGTCACCCCCAAACACACGGAAAGTGAGCGAGCGTCCAGCCAAAACACGCGGGACGTGATAGAGCGTGGGGGTCAGCGCTCGGAGTGCGCCGCCAGGAAGGAGTAGACCTCGGTCTCGTCCACGCCCGGGAACGCGCCCGGAGGCATGGCGGCAAGCAGGTGCGAGTGGGCCCGGGCGGAAGGCCATGCGTTGCCGGCCCACTCGTTCGCCAAAGAAGCCGGGGGCCTCTTGCAGCAGTTCGGGTCCGGGCAGTTGGATGTGGCACGGGCAGTCGTTTCCCGGCCGCGGAACCACTTCACGTGCTGGTAGGGCACCCCGATGCTCAAAGAAAATTCACCGGCTGCCGAGCGCTCCGTCCGGGCCGTGCACCAGTACGTGCCCGACGGCGTATCCGTGTACTGGCTGTAGGCGCTGAACTTGTCCGGCACATCGAAAACGGCCCGGGATGTCCACGCTTTGCACGACGGTTGGCCCTCGATCGCCCCGGTGTGGTCCTGCGGGAAGGTCACGCCATCGTTCTCGTAGGCCTTGTAGATGATGCCCGACTGGTGGGTTTTCTGAAAGTGCGTGGTGATGCCCAGGTGCTTGGTGGCCAGGTTCGTGAACCGGTGCGCGGCGGTCTCGTAGGACACAGCGAAGGCGTCGCGGATGTCCTCCACAGCGATTTCCTTGGCGGCCTTGGCCTTTTGGAGGAACTCCACCGTGGCCTGCTCCGGCAGCAGCAATGCCGCAGCGAAGTAGTTGGTGGCCACCCGCTGCGCCAGGAAGTCCCCATAATTCCGCGGAGTTTCATGCCCCAGGACATAGTGACCCAGCGCCTGAAGCAGGACTGAGCGGGGATCGTGATCCTGGCGCTGGTTCTGCGTCAAATAAATTCTGCGGTTCTTCAAATCCGTCACGGACCGCGTCGAGTGCGGCAGATCGCCCACGTGATGGAGGGAGAAACCAAGGTTCTCGGCGATGTCAGCAATGACGTGCTGGCTGAGCGGACCGGTGGTGTACCCGACCCCTTTGAGGACCTTCTGTGCCTCGGCTTCATACTCGGGGAAATAGTTACCGCGCTCACGCATCATGGCACGCAACTCGCCGTTCGCGCGGCGGGCCTCTTCCGGCGTCGCGACTTGCTCGTTGAGTTTGCGTTCGAGTTCCTGAAGCAGCCCCACCTGCGACTCCAGAACATCCAGCGGAAGCCGCGAGCTGATGCGGATTTTGGGCAGGTTCAGCGACTCGTAGAGCGGTCCGCGCTGGTACCGTTCCAGCTCGATTTCCAGGGCCGCGCGACGGCTTGGCGGCTCCGCCCCGAGCAGTTGGTCGATGCTCACGTTGAGGGACGCAGCGAGCTGCTGGAGCAACCCCAGTTTGGGTTCGCGCTTGCCGTTTTCGATCAGGCTCAGCTGGCTTGGCGCGGTCCCGACGGCGGCACTCAGGTCATCGAGCGTCAGCCCCGCCTGCTTGCGCAGATGGCGCACGCGGCGGCCAAGGCTGATGACGTCCAGTTCGGGGGACGCAGGGGACAACGACGGCGACGCGACTTCGCGGTTCCAGCTCACAGGCGACATTTCTTGAGAATACGCGAAGAAGTGCATTTCTTTCCATAGTTTTCCTCTAGCAACCCTCTTGGAAGTGCAGAAAAGTAGGTCTTACGAAAAAGAAATACAGACCCGGGTAAGCCGGCCGATGCAGCAAAGGTGCAGCGGAGGCCGGCCCGGGCACCACAGAGGAGATCAAGATGACCGCTTCATTTGAACCCGCAGAGCAGTCCGCAGAGCAGCAGGCAGCAGCGCTGGAACTCGAATGGTCCGCCAACCCGCGGTGGGAAGGCGTCACCCGTGATTACTCGGCTTCCGACGTCGTCCGCCTCCGTGGCCGCGTCTCCGAAGAGCACACCCTGGCCCGCCGCGGTTCCGAAAAGCTCTGGAAGCAGCTCACCGAGGAAGCTCCCACCGGCGGCTACACCAACGCCCTGGGCGCCCTAACCGGTAACCAGGCTGTGCAGCAGGTCAAGGCCGGCCTCCGCGCCATCTACCTCTCCGGCTGGCAGGTCGCCGCCGACGCCAACCTGTCGGGCCAGACCTACCCGGACCAGTCCCTGTACCCGGCCAACTCGGTGCCGCAGGTTGTCCGCCGCATCAACAACGCGCTGCTCCGCGCAGACCAGATCGAGTATGCCGAAGGCGTCAAGACCGTCGAAGACTGGCTGGTCCCGATCGTCGCCGACGCCGAAGCAGGCTTTGGTGGCCCGCTGAACGCCTACGAGCTTATGAAATCCATGATTACCGCAGGTGCCTCGGGCGTTCACTGGGAAGACCAGCTCGCTTCGGAAAAGAAGTGCGGCCACCTGGGCGGCAAGGTGCTGATCCCCACCCAGCAGCACATCCGGACCCTGAACGCAGCCCGCCTGGCAGCCGACGTCGCCGGTACCCCGACGGTGGTCATCGCCCGCACCGACGCCGAAGCAGCAACGCTGATCACCTCCGACGTTGACGAGCGCGACCAGGAATTCATCACCGGTGAACGTACCGCGGAGGGCTTCTACAAAGTCCGCAACGGCATCGAACCCTGCATCGCCCGCGCCAAGGCCTACGCACCGTACTCCGACCTCATCTGGATGGAGACCGGCACCCCGGACCTGGAGCTGGCCCGCAAGTTCGCCGAATCGGTCAAGGCCGAGTTCCCGGACCAGATGCTCTCCTACAACTGCTCCCCGTCCTTCAACTGGCGCAAGCACCTGGACGACACCACGATCGCCAAGTTCCAGCGCGAACTCGGTGCCATGGGCTTCACGTTCCAGTTCATCACTTTGGCCGGCTTCCACGCCCTGAACTACTCGATGTTCGACCTCGCCCACGGTTACGCCCGTGAAGGCATGAGCGCCTACGTCGAGCTCCAGGAGAAGGAATTCGCCTCCGAGTCCCGCGGCTACACCGCCACCAAGCACCAGCGCGAAGTCGGCACCGGCTACTTCGACGACATCGCAACCGCGCTCAACCCGAACGCATCCACCCTCGCACTGGTCGGATCGACCGAAGAGGGCCAATTCCACTAATCAAGCGCCCAAAGGTGAGCTGTTCGCTGAGCTCACCGGAAGGCACGACGGCGATTGGCGCCCGAGCGTGAACGCACCGGCTTGGCGGGGGAACCCGGAAGCGTGCGTAAAAGGGGCCCTGTCCCGGCCGCCGGCCGAGCCCCGCGAGGCCATGTGGCCGGGATGGGGAATAGCACGCGGAGGGTTTCCCCCTCCAACCTGGCCCGCTCATGCAAGTGCCGCCGTCGAACATTTGCTTCTCATAGGAGAGATTGAAATGAACAGCTTCACTGACAACTTCACTATCAATGGCATCACTTTGACCGCTCAGCCCATTTGCCGGCAGAACGAGGTCCTCACGCCGGACGCTTTGGAGTTCATCGGCCAACTGCACCGGGCTACGGCTGATCGTCGTCAGGAGCTGATGCAGGCACGGCATGCCCGCCGTGGGCAGATCGCCGCCGGTCAGGATCCGCGGTTCCGCCCGGAAACTGAGGGTATCCGGAATGATCCGTCCTGGCGGGTCGCTCCCCCGGCACCGGGACTGGAGGACCGCCGTGTTGAGATCACGGGTCCGGTGGACAAGAAGATGACCATCAACGCGCTGAACTCCGGTGCGAAGGTGTGGCTGGCCGACATGGAGGACTCCTCCACGCCGACGTGGCGCAACGTCATCCAGGGCCAGCTGAACCTGACCGACGCGTTGGAGCGCCGGATCGATTTCACCTCTCCCGAGGGCAAGGAATACAAGCTCAAGGCGGCCGAGGATCTGCCCACCATCGTGGTTCGTCCCCGTGGCTGGCACCTGCCGGAGAAGCACATGCTGATTGATGGCAAACCCATCGCCGGCGGAATCGTGGACTTCGGACTGTTCTTCTTCCACAACGCCCGCCGCTTGCTGGCGCAGGGCAAAGGCCCATACTTCTACCTGCCCAAGATCGAGAACCACCTCGAGGCACGGCTGTGGAACGACATCTTTGTCCTGGCCCAGGATCTGCTCGGCATCCCGCAGGGCACCGTCCGCGCCACGGTGTTGATCGAGACCATCACGGCAGCGTTCGAGATGGAAGAGATCCTCTACGAACTGCGGGACCACGCAGCTGGTTTGAACGCCGGCCGCTGGGACTACATCTTCTCCCTGATCAAGAACTTCCGGACCCGCGGACCGCGTTTCGTGCTCCCGGACCGCGGCCAGGTGACCATGACCCAGCCGTTCATGCGGGCCTACACCGAGCAACTGGTCCGGGCCTGCCACCGCCGCGGTGCCATGGCGATCGGTGGCATGGCTGCCGCTGTTCCCAACCGCAAGGACGAGGCCGCCAACACCGCCTCGTTCGAGAAGGTCCGTGCGGACAAGACCCGTGAAGCCAACGACGGTTTCGACGGCTCCTGGGTTGCCCACCCGGACCTGGTGCCGGTGTGCCGCGAAGTGTTCGACTCAGTTCTCGGAGACCGCCCCAACCAGCTGGACCGTTCCCGCGAGGACGTCACCCCGGATGACCGTGCGCTGATCGACATCTCCACCACCGAGGGCACCATCACGGAGGCCGGGGTACGCCTGAACATCGAGGTAGGCATCCGCTACATCGAGTCCTGGCTGCGGGGCAACGGCGCTGTCGCCATCCACAACCTCATGGAGGACGCCGCCACCGCCGAAATTTCGCGGTCCCAGCTGTGGCAGTGGATCCACTCCCACGCCATCACTGACCAGGGCGACATCATCAGCCGTGAATGGGTAGAGGACATGTTGGACGAGGAATTCGCCCGCCTGGAACGCTTCGATGGGGATCGCTTTGCAGATGCCCGCGCCATCTTCGAGGAAGTCACCCTGGCTGAGGAATTCCCCACCTTCCTGACCATCCCCGCCTACGCCCGTTTCCTCACCGAGGCCCGTGAAGAGGCCACGGAAGAGGAACTCGTCGCCGCCTAGCTGCACTGTACTGGTCGTCGACACGCCAAGCCCCGACGCTGGGCTGCCTGCACTCTTCGCAACAAGTGACCCCGATGGTCGGGGAGGCAGCCCAGCAACGGGGCTTTTCCATGCTCAAGGCCCTCCGGATTCGATGGTTCGCTGCACACCATGCCGTGCGCACGGCATCCTGTGCAGCGAACCCCCGAATCAGCCGCTGGAGGGGCCCAGCGGCCCGGCCCCTTAGCGCTGCCGGGCCACCCAGCGCACGGACAACGTAGTGCACACGCAGAACGCGAGCACCGATCCGAGGATCACGAAGAGCGGAACCGTCCAGCCGTCGGTAGCACTGTGCACGTACCCGACAACGGTGGGCGCCAGGGCAGCAAAACAGTAGCCAACACCCTGGACAACGGCGGACATCTTCCCTGCGGCGGCCTGCGAGCGGGCGAACTTGATGATCGCAATGAAGATCACCGTAATTCCACCACCCTGGGCAACGCCTCCCAGCGAGGACCACGACCACCAGAAGCCCGGGGCCAGCAACAAGCCAACGGGAACGGTCAGCCACATCGCACTCAAGGTGACCGCAACCGTCGTCGTACTGGTGAAACGGGCCAGGAGCGGGACGCCCAGGCCGCCCACAATCGCGAAGATCTGGAAGAGTGAGGAGCCCGCGCCGGCCTCGGCCGTGCCCATGGCGAGTTCGTCGGACAGGAAGCTTGGCAGCCACGCGGTGACGCCGTAGTAGGAGAACGCCTGGCCGGCGAAGCCGAGCGTCAGACCGACGGTCAACCAGCCCACCCCCGCAACGGGTCCCGAACCTGAAGGGACGGCAGCCTCAACCGCGGCTGGGACAAAGGCCCGGCGCGTACCCACTGTGGGCACCCAAAACAGGATTGCCGCCAAGGCCAGCAGCGCGCTGGCAGCCAAGGAAAGCCGCCACCCCACCAGCTCGGCCAGCGGAGCCGTGGCCACTGAGGTGAGGAACGAACCGATGTTCAGGGCCGCGGTGTAGACGCCCATCGCTGTCGCTTGCCGGCGGGGAGCGAAGTCGCGGCGGATGATCAGCGGCACGGCGATGTTGCCGATGGTGATGGCCACGCCAATGACCACTGTGCCGGCCATGACCAGGGCCCCACCGCCGCTGGAACGGATCACCACACCGGCCAGCACGCCGAGCAACGTGAGCATGACGGCGAATTCGGCGCCCAGTCGGCGTCCGGCCAACGAAGCCAACGGCGAAGCCAGGGAGAAGCAGAGCACGGGGATGCCTGTCAGCAGTCCGAGTTCAACCGGGGAGAAGCCAAGGTCCTGTCGGAGCAGATCCACTACGGGCGCCACGGCGACGAACGGTCCGCGCATGTTCAAGGCAATCAGCCCTATGCAGGCGAGGATCAGCCAGCCTCGGGGAACTTTGGCGAGGAACTGGCTCATGGTGCGGACCGGAAAGGGACAGGAAGCGTTTTCATCAGTTTCATTGCTATCACGCCCCCGGCCGCCCCACGGCATCCATGAAGGCCTAGCCCGTCGCTTGGAGTGTGGCCTCAATCACCGCAGGCGAGAGAACGTACTGGGTCACCATCTGGCTGGCACCCAGGATCGCGGAGCGGTCTCCGGCCATGGAAATGCCGATCCGAAGATGCGTGGTGGCCAACGGCAACGACCGCCGGTAGACCACTTCGCGGATTCCGGCCACCAGGTGTTCGCCTGCCTCCCCCACGCTGCCGCCAATGATGATCATGGAGGGGTTGAGCAGGTTGACCACGGTTGCCAGGACATCTCCGACATCACGTCCGGCCTGTCGCAGCGCCTGGATAGCCTGGAGGTTTCCCTCGCCCACGAGCCGCAGGACATCGGCGCCGTTGGTGGCTTCCAGCCCCTGCGTTTGCAGTTGATGCGCGACGGCGGGACCGGAGGCGAGCGCTTCAAGGCACCCGTAGTTGCCGCAGCGGCAGAGGACGTCGTCGCCACGTGGCACCCGGACGTGGCCGAGGTCGCCGGCGGTGCCGTTGGCACCCCGCTGCAGCTCACCGCTGCTGATGATGCCCGCACCGATGCCGGTGGCCACCTTGATGAACAGGAAGTTGTCGTGGTCCGGCCAGTAGGCGGTCCGCTCCCCCAGGGCCATGATGTTGACGTCGTTGTCCACAAGTACGGGAACAGGCAGCGAGCGCTGAACGTAAGTGACGACGTCGAATCCGTCCCAGCCCGGCATGATCGGCGGCTTCACGGGCCGTCCGGTGTCATGCTCCACGGGCCCGGGGAGGCCGATGCCTATCCCGGCGAGGTCGCCCGGTTCCCGTCCGGCTTCGGCAAGCAGCTCCCGGCCTGCTGAAACCACGCGGCCCAGCACTACCTCGGGACCGTCGGCGACTTCCTGTCCCAGCCGGCGCTCCGCCAGGATGCTGCCCCCGAGGTCGGTGACGGCAACAATCACGTGGGTCGCTCCGACGTCGACCGCCAGCACGACGCGCGCGGCCGGGTTGAAGGCAAAGCGCGACGGCGGCCTGCCGCCGCTGGAGCTTGCCTCACCGGCCGGGCCGACCAGCCCGGAGTTGATCAGGGCGTCGATGCGGGAAGCGACGGTTGAGCGGGCAAGTCCGGTGGTGAGGGCGAGTTCGGCGCGTGTCCGGGCTTGGCCGTCGCGGAGAAGTTGGAAGAGATCGCCAGCGCGCGACAGGTTGCCGGCCTCTAAGACCATGGTGTTTCCGGCGTCGTTTCCGGGTGCTGGAGTCATGCATTTAGTGAAGCACGATTGCTTATGCATGTCATGCAATGAAAGTTTGTCGGCCATATTTCAACTTTTGCTTGACGATCGACAAAAGTCCCCCTAGGTTGTGATGAGCAGCACATCACGACGCTCGATGTCAGGGATCCACAGCATCGATCCCTCCCGTTCCGCTCATGCGCCAGTCCGCTTACGAAGAGGTAACTGAACTTGTCCAGCCCTACAGACGCCACCCGAATCCTGGGTGTTGGCATCCTCGGCGCCGGCCCGGTCACCCAGGCCATCCACCTGCCATCCTTGGCGCGTTTGGACCACATCCTGTCTGTCCGCCACATCATGGATGTCGACCCCAAGGTGGCTGAGTCCGTTGCCGCCCGCGTTGGCGCCACCCACAGCACCAGCATCGACGCCCTTCTGGGTGACCCGGACGTGGAGATCGTGGCCATCTGCAGCCCCCACCAATTCCACGCCGAGCAAGTCATTGCCGCATGCCGCGCCGGCAAGAAGGCTGTCCTTTGCGAGAAGCCCTTCGCCATGAACGCCGAAGAAGCTGCCCGCATCTCCGCCGTCAGCGCGGAAACCGGAGTACCGATCATCGTGGGCGCCATGCACACCTTCGATCCCGGCTGGCTCGCCGCCCGGGACAACTGGGGCGAACTTCCGGAGAAGGCACACACGATCCGTTCCTCCATCGTCCTCCCGCCCAACTCACGGTTTGAGGACTTTGCCACAGAGATCATCACCCGTCCCGCCGGCGGCGCCCCCGACTACTCGGACCCCGAGGTCATCAAAGGCGCACTCCGCGGTGGGGTCATGGGGCTCGCTATCCACGACCTCCCCTTGATCCGCAGGTTCACGCCGGACTTCAAGGACATCGAAGTGCTTGAAGCACGCCATGTCCGCCCGTTCGGCTACGTTATCTCCCTCCGGACCCCCACCCGGACCATTGAGCTCCGCGCAGCCATGAACAACACCTGGAAGCCCGAATGGAGCTTCGAAGCCCTGTCCGACGACGAGTCCCTCCGCATCGACTTCACCCCGTCGTACGTCCAGGCCGGCTCAGCGGTGGCAACGTTCTCCCGCGGGTCGCAGAAAACCATCCTTGGCCCCTTTGAGCACAACGGTTACGAAGGCGAATGGCGCGAACTCGCGGCCCTCGCCGCCGGCACCAAGCAGCCGCCGTCTGCCCAAACCCTGATTGACGACCTCACGTTCGCGTTGGACATCGCCGAGGCCACGGTGGCCACCCTTGATCGCCGGACGGTAGTACAGCCCGCAGTCTCCGAAGGAGTCCACGCATGAGCGCCGCCGCCTTCGAGCACTACACAGTCCAGGCCACACCCGAGGCGCAGAAAGCAGGCGCCGTTGCCTTGGCAGTGGCTTCCCTGCCCGAATCGTTCGGCCCGGCCATGGATGAGAACAGCGCCGACGTCCAGGTCATCGCCGGACAGCCCGGCTGGACCCGGCACGCCGTGGAAGCCATCAGTGCGGGAGCCCGCGGCATCGTAGTGGTCAACCCTTCACCCGAAAACGTCAACGAGCTCACAGAGACGGCAGCACGGCACAAATCGGCCGTGGTCCTCGACCAACGTTGGGCGTCCAACCCGGCCACCGCGGCAGCCGAGGACGCAGTCCGGTCCATGGCCGGCCGCGCCGTAGTCCTCGACGTCGTCGCCACCGCTCCGGTGGGAACCGACAGCGGCGCGTTGCTCGCGGACCAACTTGCCGCCGTCGTGCGTCTCACCGGACCGCTGGGAAACCTCAGGCTCCTGGACCGCAGGCCGCACGGCTACACGGCGACGGCGGTACTCGCCAACGGCGCACCGGTGGCCCTGCAGGGCATCCTTTCCAACGCCCGGGCCGCAAGCGTCACCGTCACCATGCTGACAGACGACGGCGGCGCCGCCGTTTCGCTGCCGGATCCGGTGGCTGCCTGGCCGGCCACCGTGAAAATCACCGGTCCGCACGGTGAACTGCTTCTGCCAACGATCTACGAATCCGCTCACCGCGCCACCTGGCGCCGACTCAAGGAACACCTCGACGCCGGCACCCTCCCCTCGGATCTGCAGCAGTTCGCTGCGGTTTCGGAATCCATCGCAACCCTCACCTGAAACACCAGCACCTCCGTTCCACCAGCCATTCAGTATCCGTTGCCCTACTCAAAGTTGAGCTGGACCGGCAAACCAACGCACAGCGTCGCCGGTCCCGAAAGGAATCACTATGAATGTTCAGTCCGCAGCCACCCGGTCCTTCTCCCGCCGCAATTTCCTCGGCCTGTCCGCGGCGGCCGCTTCCGTGCCGCTGCTGGCAGCCTGCGGCGGAGGCTCGGCTACCCAGGGCGGAGGTGGCGGCGCCGGTGGAACGGTCAAGTTCTGGGACATGCCGTGGGCCACCCCCGCCTACAACGAATCCGCTAAGAAGATCGCAGAAGGCTTCTCCGGCGCGAACAACGCCAAGGCCAACTACCAGATCATCCAGTGGAACAACTTCTACCAGACGTTCTCCTCGGCCATCGCTTCCAAGACCGGCCCGGCCGTTTCCACCGGCGGCGGCTTCCAGGCCTTCCAGTTCGAGCAGCAGGGCCAGATCGCGTACGCCGACAAAGTCATTGAAAAGCTGAAGTCCAACGGTCAGTTCGATGACTTCCTGCCCGGCGTGCTGGACCCGTTCAAGTCCGACAAGGGATACGTCGCCGTGCCGTGGCAGTTGGACATGCGCGTGTTCTGGTACCGGAAGTCCCTGTTCGAGAAGGCGGGCGTGTCGCTGCCCACCGACTGGCCGTCACTGCTTGAAGCCGGCAAGGCGCTGAAGAAGGTCGGCGCGTTCGGCTTCGCCACGGGCGCCGGTTCGGGCAACAACTATGGCAACCACTCGATGATCATGATGATGGTCAACAACGGCGGCGGCGTCTGGAACAAGGACGGCGAGCTGGACCTCCTGAACGACCGCAACGTGGAAGCCATCGAATTCGTCCGCGAGCTTGTCTCCAACGGCATCGTGGATCCCGCAGCCGTCAGCTACACAACGGACAACATGTCAGCACAGTGGAAGGACGGCAAGGCCGGCTTCGGCCTGTTCCAGGTCAACGTGCCGCAACGCGTCGGCGACACCTCCGGAGACCTGCTGGTGGCCGACCCCATCACCGGTCCCCACGGTGACAAGGCAACCATCGTGTTCCCGAACAACATCATGATGTACAAGAACACCCCGTCGCAGGAAGCCTCGGAAGAGTTCCTCGTGTACTACCTGGGCCAGCTCAAGGAACTGTGGAAGCAGAAGCTCATGTCCGCACTGCCCGTCTTCAAGTCGATCACCGAGCTGCCCGAGTTTGCCGACGACCCCAACAACGTCAAGATCGTCAAGGACTGGCAGCCGATCGCCAAGACCTTCGCAGCCCAGGGCAGCACGCTCAACGCAAACCTCGCAGCCCTTGACGGCGGCCAGGCGCTGAACCAGTTCAGCCAGTCGATCCTTACCGGCCAGGCAGCTGATGCCAAGAGCGCCCTGCAGGCCTTCCAGTCCGGCCTCGAATCGGTCTTGAAGAAGTAGAACGGTACCTCTGCCATGTCATCAACTACTGCAACATCGGGCCTGTCCCGGGCCCGACGGGGAGTGGCCCCCGGCGGCTCGGGGGCCGGCCCCGGCAAACGCAAGAGCAAACTCAGCGCGCAGACCACCCGTACTTTCTTCTGGCTGTTGCTGCCTTCGGTGGTGCTTCTGGTCCTGATCCACGGCTACCCGCTGATCCACGCCGCGGTACAGGCCACCCACGACGGCGACCTCCTCCAGACGGGCAACTTCGTGGGCGGCGAGAACTTCGCCAGCGTCCTGTCCTCCCCCGCGTTCTGGAAAGCTGCACAGTTCACGCTCTGGTTCACGATTGTCGGAGTCTTCGGCTCCTGGCTGGTAGGACTGGGCCTGGCCCTGCTGCTGCGGACCAGGATCCCCGCAGGCAATACCTTCAAGGTCCTCTTGCTCCTGCCGTGGGTCGTGCCGATCGTCGTCTCCTCCACCGCCTGGAACTGGTTGGTGGCCACCCCCGACAGCCTCATTCCGTCGATCTTCCGCGGGCTCGGACTGGGGACCCCGCTGTTCCTGGCCGACCCCACACTGGCATCCATCACCGTGATGGTGTTCAAGGTCTGGGTCTCTTTCCCCTTCATGATGATGATGATCTCCGCGGCACTGGCCTCGGTGGACACCACCGTCTACGAAGCAGCCAGCATGGACGGCGCCTCCAAGTGGCAGCAGTTCACGCAGATCACGCTCCCGCTGATCGCCCGCTCCACGTACATCTCGTGGATCCTCATGACGATCTTCTGCGTCAACGACTTCCCGACCATCTACCTGCTCACCGGCGGCGGTCCCGTCAGTGCCACCACCTCCTTGGTGGTCCTTGCCTACCGCACGGTCTTCCAGGACTTCGCCACCGGCCCCGGCGTCGCCATCGCCTTCCTGATGACCATGACCCTGGTGGTCATTTCCGTCATCCTGTACCGCCAGATCCGAAAGTCGAGCGTCGAATAATGAGCACAGTACTTCACGCCCACCCCGAATCCGGTCCCGCCCTGGGTATCACCGACTCCGGAAAAACCCGCCGGGTGCTCTCGGAAGCCGGTATGCGCGGACGCTGGTGGAGGTTCGCCCTGATCCTGGCCATCACGGTGATCGTCCTGGTCCCCATCATGGTCACTGTGGTCCTGGCCTTCACTCCCGGAGCCAACAGCACCGCCACAGGCTTCACGTTCGAGAACCTGGCCAACGTGTTCAACGGGACGCTCGCCGCCACCTGGCTCCAGAACAGCCTGGTCACCACACTGTCCACTGTCCTGGTTTCGGTCGCGGTGGCCGCTCCCGCCGGCTACGTCCTCTCCCGCGGACGTTCCAAGGCAGTGTCCGGTTACTCACTGCTCCTGTTCGTCATGCAGTCCCTGCCGATCATCACCTCCGTGGTCCCCCTCTTCATCCTCTTCGCTGCCATGGGACTGGTGGACAACCTCCTGGGCATCACCATCATCTACGTCGGTTCCACCATGACCGTGGCTACCTGGATGATGGCCGCCTACTTCGACTCCATCCCCATCAGCCTCGAAGAAGCCTCCTGGATCGATGGCTGCTCAGTCTTCGGATCCTTCACCAAGGTGGTGCTCCGCAACTCGCTGCCGGGCATCCTCTCCACCGCGATCTTCGCCTTCCTGCTCGCCTGGAACGACTACCTGGTCGCCATCGTGTTCCTCCGTTCCAACGAGATCTTCACCCTGCCCATGGGTGTCCAATCCTTCTTCCAGCAAAACGCGACTGACTGGACATCCGTCATGGCCCTGGCCGTGGTCATGATGCTGCCGCCGATCATTGTTTTCGCCACCCTGAACAAGTACTTCAGCGTCGGCGGAATCGGCGGCTCCTTGGCCGGCCGCTGATTAGACTGGCGCCAAGTCCCCGAACTCCCGGAAAACCACTCCCGAAAAGGAATCCCATGTCTTACTCTCTCCAGCTGTACACCCTCCGCAACGCCATCCAGGAGGACCTGCCTGGAACCATTAGGAAGGTCGCTGAGATCGGCTACACGCAGGTGGAGCCGTACAACTTCGTGGCCACAGCTTCGGAACTCGGCAAGGCTTTGAAGGAGAACGGCCTGACCGCTCCGTCCGGTCACGCCCCGCTTCTGTCACAGGACCAGGACGAAATTTTCGCTGCCGCCAAAGAGCTGGGCATCACCACCGTCATCGATCCGTTCCTCCCGGCTGAGCACTGGCAGGACGCGGAAACCATCCAGGGCACGGCAGCCAAGCTCAACGCCGCCGCGAAGAAGGGCGCCGAGTACGGCATCCGGGTTGGTTACCACAACCACGCCTGGGAGCTACAGTCCACCATCGAAGGCACCACTGCGCTTGAATACTTCGAAGGACTGCTGGATCCGGAACTCGTCCTCGAGGTAGACACGTACTGGGCAGCCGTCGGAGGCCAGGACCCAGTGGAACTCCTGGCCCGCCTGGGTGACCGGGTCAAGCTCATCCACATCAAGGACGGCCCGGGCAACACAGACACTAAAGCCCAGCAGCCTGCCGGACAGGGCACCATCCCGGTGCTGGACGTCATCGCAGCTGCCAAGTCCCTGGAAGTTGGCGTCGTTGAGTTCGACGACTACTCAGGCGACATCTTCGAAGGAATCACGGAGAGCCTCGCATTCCTCAACGCAGAATCGGCAGGGGCCAAGGCATGAGCTTCACACCCTCAACCCGCAAGGGCCCCGTAGGCGTCGCCGTCATCGGCGCGGGCAACATCAGCAAGCAGTACCTGGATAACCTCACCACCTTCCCGGACGTCAAGGTCCTGGTGATCGCCGACCTGTTCGAAGAGGCAGCCAAGGCCCGCGCCGAGGAATACGGGATCGCCGAGTTTGGCGCGCCGGAGCTGGCACTGAACCATCCCGACGTCGAAATCATTGTGAACCTGACCATTCCTGCGGCGCACGTCGAGGTAGCCACCGCTGCCGTCAACGCGGGCAAGCACGTATGGACTGAGAAGCCGTTCTCGCTGGACCGTGAATCCGGTCTGGGCCTCCTCAAGGCCGCAGATGCAGCGGGAATCCGCCTCGGAACCGCACCGGACACGTTCCTGGGTGCCGGCCTGCAGACCGCGCGCCGCATCATTGAACGCGGTGACATCGGCACGCCACTGACCGGCATGACTACGTTCCAGACCCCGGGCCCGGAATCCTGGCACCCGAACCCGGCCTTCCTGTTCCAGCACGGCGCCGGCCCGCTGTTCGACATGGGTCCGTACTACCTCACGGCCCTGATCCAGACCTTCGGCTCCGTCCGCAAGGTGGCCGCCGTCGGCTCCTCCGCCAAGGCCACCCGCGTCATCGGTTCCGGACCCAAGGCCGGCGAGGAGTTCGCCGTCGAGGTTCCCACGCATGTGTCCGCGATGGCGCAGTTCGAAGGCGGACAGTCCAGCCACAGCGTGTTCTCCTTCGAATCGCCGCGCCTCCGGATGGGCTTCGTGGAAATCACCGGCACCGAGGCGACCCTCTCACTGCCGGACCCGAACTACTTCGACGGCGAGCTGAAGCTCTGGCGTCCAGGCGCGGAAGAACCCGAGATCATCGCCTCAACCGGCCCCGCCAACGGCCGCGGCCTGGGTGTGCTGGACATGGCCCGGGCGCTCCGGGCCGGAACTCCGCACCGCGCCACCGGCGATCTGGCCTACCACGTGTTGGACAGCATGGTCTCGATCGCCGAGTCCGTGGAATCGGGCACGTTCGTGGATGTCACCAGCAACGCGCCGGCCTCGGCGGCAGTCCCTGAGGACTGGGCTCCCGAAACCGCCACACTCTAAGTCCGCAGCAACAGCGAGGAACCTGACCATGAGCACGCCCACACACTCGTCCCTGCCTTCCGACAGGCTGGCTTCCCGCGAGGATAAGGCCCCCCTGGGGGTTGCCGCCATCGGCTATGCCTTCATGGGGAAGGCCCATTCGAATGCGTGGCGGAATGTGGCCAGTTTCTTCGACGTCCCGGCCTTCGAGCAGAAAGTGCTCGTTGGCCGGGACGCCACCCAGGTAGCCGAGGCCGCTGCCAAGTACGGCTGGGCCGAATCCGCCACCGACTGGCGCTCCGTGATTGAACGCGATGACATCCACATCATCGATATCTGCGCCCCGGGCTGGATGCACGCGGAAATCGCCATCGCCGCCCTTGAAGCGGGCAAACATGTGTTGGTGGAGAAGCCGCTGGCCAACACATTGGGCGAGGCCGAACTGATGACCGCCGCTGCCGCGAAAGCCCGCCAACGCGGAGTGCAGTCCATGATCGGCTTCAACTACCGCCGCGTCCCCGCCCTTGCACTGGCCCGCGAACTCATCGCCGAGGGCCGCCTCGGCACCGTCCGCCACGTCCGTGCCGCCTACCTCCAAGACTGGCTCTCCGACGCCGAGTCCCCCATGACCTGGCGCCTCCGTAAGGAAACCGCAGGTTCCGGCGCGCTCGGCGACATCGCTTCGCACGCGATTGACCAGGTCCTGTTCCTTCTGGGCGATGCCGTTACCGAGGTCTCCGGCCGCCTGCAGACGTTCGTGGACCGACGCCCCGGAACCTCTGATCCCGCAAGCGCCATGGAGGATGTCACGGTCGACGACGCCGCCTGGGCAACGCTGACGCTCGCCTCCGGAGCAATCGCCTCCGTTGAAGTCAGTCGCGTGGCCACGGGCCAGAAAAACTCCCTCAAGCTCGAAATCTACGGCGATAAAGGCACCATCCTGTTTGACCTCGAGGCACTGAACGAACTCGGCTTCCTGGACGCCACCGTCCCGGTCCGGGAGCAGGGCTTCCGACGGATCCTGGTCAACGAGCCCGTTCACCCCTACCTTGAAGCATGGTGGCCGCAAGGCCACATCATCGGCTGGGAACACACCTTCACCCACCAGATCCGGGACTTCCTCCTTGCCGTTCGCGACGGCAGCCAGCCATCGCCGTCGTTCGAAGAGGGCCTGAACGTCCAGCACATCCTCGCCGCCGTGGAAGAGTCCGCAGCCGCCAAAAGCTCACTGATCCAGTTGCACGCAAACCCTACCGAAGGAGCCTGACATGCCCCGCCCGTACACCCTGTTCACCGGCCAGTGGGCCGACCTCCCCTTCGAGGAAGTCGCGCGCCTTGCCTCGGGCTGGGGCTACGACGGCCTGGAAATCGCCGTCTCCGGAGACCACTTGGACGCCTGGCGCTGGGACGAACCCGGCTACGTCGAGTCCAAACTCGCCATCCTGGACAAGTACAACCTCAAGGTCTGGGCCATCTCCAACCACCTCAAAGGCCAAGCCGTCTGCGATGACCCCATCGACTTCCGCCACGAGGCGATCGTTGGGTCCAAGGTGTGGGGCGACGGCGACCCCGAAGGCGTGCGCCAACGCGCTGCCGAAGAAATGAAGCACACCGCCCGCCTCGCAAAAGCGCTCGGCGTGGACACCGTCGTCGGGTTCACCGGCTCCTCCATCTGGCAGTACGTCGCCATGTTCCCGCCTGTCCCCGAGAAAGTCATCGAGGCCGGCTACCAGGACTTCGCCGACCGCTGGAACCCCATCCTGGACGTCTTCGACGAATGCGGGGTCCGCTTCGCCCACGAAGTCCACCCCAGTGAGATCGCCTACGACTACTGGACCACCGTCCGGACCCTCGAAGCGATCGGACACCGGCCAGCCTTCGGCCTGAACTGGGACCCGTCCCACTTCATGTGGCAGGGCATCGATCCCGTGTCCTTCATCTGGGACTTCAAGGACCGGATCTACCACGTGGACTGCAAGGACACCAAGCTCCGCCCCACCGGCCGGAACACCGTCATGGGCTCCCACCTCCCCTGGGGCGACCCCCGCCGCGGTTGGGACTTCGTCTCCGCCGGACGCGGCGACGTGCCTTGGGAATCGTCCTTCCGCGCCCTGACCGCGATCGGCTACGACGGACCTATCTCCGTGGAATGGGAAGACGCCGGCATGGATCGCCTGCACGGCGCCCCCGAAGCCCTTGCCGCGCTCAAGAAGTTCGATTTCCCCGCCTCCCAGACCAGCTTCGACGCCGCCTTCAGCCAGGACTAACCCTCCGGAGTTTTTGTACAGCTAACGCCCTTTAGAAGCCTTCTTCAGGGCGTTACCTGTACAAAAACTCCCATCAAAGTGGCAAGGAGCCAACCGTGATCCGCACCCTTCAACCCGGCCAGCGTTGCGAGGTGCGGATCGCGTCGGTCACGGGCCACAGCGAAACCCTCTACGCCACTGACCACATTCTCCTCGAAGCCCCGAACTGGACCATGGACGGTTCAGCCCTCATCCTGAACGGGGACGGGAAACTGTGGCGCCTTGACGCTTCCACTGCGAAACTGACCCAAATCCCGCTCAGTGGCATCCCCGACCTCAACAACGACCACGTCCTGGCGCCGGACGGCACCGGCATCTTCCTCTCCGCCAACGACGGCCATATCTACCGTGGACTGCTCAAGGGCGGCCCTGCCACCCGCATCACCGAGGACGACGGCTCCTTCCATTTCCTCCACGGCGCCAGCCCCGACGGCACGGAACTCGCGTACGTCGGAATTAAGGCCGGCGACTTCAAGCAGCCCGGCAAGCTCATGACCATGGCGTCCGACGGCGGCGCTGCCGCCCGGGTCGACGTCGGTTCAGGCCACTGCGACGGGCCCGAATACTCGCCTGACGGGCAATGGATCTACCTGAACACGGAGTCGTTCTCAACAACTCCGGGGCATGCCCAGCTTGCACGGATCCGACCGGACGGCAGCGACTTTACTCAGCTGCTGAAGTCCGACACCGTCGACTGGTTTCCCCACCTGTCCCCGGATGGCCACTACGCCAGCTACATCCGGTTCCCCGGCGGTACCGTTGGACACCCCGCTGACTTGCCCGTCGACGTCGTGCTTGTTTCGACCAAGGACTGGACCACCCCACTCCAAGCATGGCCACTTTCCGGTGGCCAAGGTACCCTCAACGTCAACAGCTGGTCGCCGGACTCCGCGCGCTTTGCGTATGTGGCGTACCCGCTCACTGACTCTGCAAAGGACTAACTAAGTGACCCTAAGCAACGGTACTTCCGACGGAACCATCCGCTGGGGCATTCTCGGCACCGGATTCATAGCCGGGCTGCAAACGCAGGATTTGAAGGAGAACGGCTTCACTGTCCAGGCGGTGGGTTCGCGTTCGGCAGAGTCCAGCAGGTCCTTCGCGGAAAAGTTCGGGATCGCCACCGCGCATGGCAGCTACGAAGACCTGGTGGCCGACCCCTTGGTTGACGTCGTCTACATCGCCACGCCGCACCCCTTCCACCACGCGAACGCCCTCTTGGCCTTGAACGCCGGCAAGCACGTGCTGGTGGAAAAGTCGTTCACCATGAATGCCCGTGAAGCCCGGGACATTGTAGGACTCGCGGAATCAAAGGGGCTCGTGGCGCTCGAAGCCATGTGGACCCGTTTCCTGCCGCACATGATCCGTCTCCGGGAAATCATCGCCGCAGGCACCATCGGCGAAGTCCGCAAGGTGGTGGCCAGCCACAACCAGAACCTCCCAAAGGACCCGGCACACCGCCTCAACAATCCCGCCCTGGGCGGCGGCGCACTGCTGGACCTGGGGGTCTACCCGGTCTCCTTCGCGTTCGACATCCTGGGCACGCCGGCCTCGATCAGGGCCAGCGCTGCCATGACTGCTACCGGCGTCGACCGCCAGACTGCGGCGGTTTTCGATTACGACGGCGGTGCGCAGGCGATCGTCGACTGCGAACTTGACGCAGCAAGCGCCAACCGGGCCATGGTGATCGGAACCGAAGGCTGGATCGACGTCGAACACACCTGGTACAACCCTGTCCCCTTCACCGTTCATGCGGCCGACGGTTCCGTGGGTGAGCGCTACGAGCAGCCCGTGAACGGTCGCGGCATGCAGTTCCAGGCAGCTGAGCTGGAGCGCCTGGTCCGGGAAGGTTCCACCGCAGGCACCATCCTTCCGCCGGACGAGAGCGTTGCCATCATGGCTGCCATGGATGAGATCCGCCGCCAGATCGGGCTGAGCTACGACGCTGATGCCGCCCCGGAAGGAAACCACCGTGACTGAATCCCCACGCCTCGCCGAGCTTCGCCGGCAGGAAGAAGAACTGGTCTTTGCTTCGTTCGATCACCATGACGCCTGGCGCCTTGGTTCGTTGATCGCCAATCATGCCATCAGTTCGGAGTTCGGGGTTGCCATCGACATCCGCCGGCACAACATCGTGCTCTTCCGCTGCGTCCTGCCCGGCGCCACGGCGGACCAGGAAGAGTGGATCCGCCGGAAGTCAGCTTCGGTGCTGCGTTTCGAGCACAGCACCGCACTGTTGACCGAGCTGTTTGCCTCCCGTACCCACAGCCCCCTGGGCAACGGGTGGCTGGCCCACGAGGACTACACCCTGGCGGGTGGTTCCTTCCCTCTCCGCGTGCGTGGTGCAGGTGTGATCGGGGCTGTGACGGTGTCCGGCCTCAGCTCCGACGAGGACCACCAACTGGTTGTCGATGGCATCCGGAACTACCTGAAGACGGTCGGGGTTTAGGGGCAGCAGGGCTTGAACCCGGCCAGGGCTGGTTTGGCCTCACCGCCCCTTCAGCACATAGCGCCTTTCGGGACGTCCGACGCCGTACTTGAGTCGAACGTCCAAGGCGCCTTCGTCGTGGAGGTACTCAAGGTAGCGGCGGGCACTGACACGGGAGGTCCCGAGTTGTTCTGCAAGCTCAGCGGCTGACAAATCACCCGGTGCTGATTTCAACGCGGACTCCACCAGTTCCAGGGTCTCCACGCTGCAGCCCTTCGGCAGGGTCCGCTCGGAAACACCCAACCCAAAGACCCTGTTCACGTCGGATTGTTCAGCCTCGACCTTGGAAGCATCCAGCCCCTGGTAGGCGCTGAGGTAGTGTTCCAGCCGTTCCTGAAGATCGGACTGGGAAAAGGGCTTGATCAGGTAGTGGACGATGCCGCCGCGGAGGGCTTTGCGCACGGTCTCAACCTCGCGGGCTGCACTGATCACCAGCACGTCGAGGTCCGGGGCAACGTCCCGCAACTGGTGCATGAGGTCCAGGCCGTTGATGTCCGGGAGGTGGATGTCCAGGAGCACAAGGTCGGGTTGCAGCCTACGCGTTTCCGCCAAGGCCTGTGCGCCGGTGTGGGCAACACCCACCACCCCGAAACCGGGGCTTCGCTGGATGAACCCGGCATGAACCTTGGCCACCATGAAGTCGTCATCGACAATCAAGACCTTGATCACTTGTGGAGAGCCCCTTTGCTGAATCGTGCGGTGAACACTGCACCGTCGTCGTTGGCCACGGTCAGTTCGCCCCCGCTGCGCCGGCAGATGACCCGCGAAAGCGCCAAGCCGAAGCCCCGGGCATCCCCCGGTCCCGGTTCCTTGGTGGAGTAGCCCTGTTGGAAGATCTCCTCGGCAGAACCGGCGGGCACTCCCGGGCCGTTGTCCTGGACAGTCACCCCGACACCGTCCGGCGAGTCCTCCACGAGCACGCGGACCGATGCCCCGGCGAGGCCAGTGACGGCGTCGAACGCGTTGTCCACGAGGTTGCCCACCACGGTGGTGATGTCCCGGGACAGTTCGTCCTTGACGCGCGGAAGCGCGGACCGGGGGTCCAGTTTCAACTCGACGCCGCGCTCAGTGGCCAGGCTGGCCTTGGCGATCAGCAGGGCAGCGAGCGCGGGATCCTCGATCCGCCGGGTCACGTCGTCGTTGAGCCGGGTCCGCTCCACGGTGGCACCGTTGACGAACTGCACCACGGAATCGTACTCGCCGATCTGGATGAGGCCCGAAATGACGTGGAGCTGGTTGGCGAACTCGTGGGCCTGCGCGCGGAGGGTGTCCGTTACCGTACGGGTGGCACCAAGTTCGCTCTCAAGGGATGACAACTCGGTGCGGTCCCTCAGGGTGGTCACCGAACCGATGTCGCGCCCATGCGAGCGCAGCGCCACCCGGTTCATCACCACCAGCCGCTCCCCGACCAGCACCAGTTGGTCCGGGTCCGACTGTTCGCGGGTCAGCACCACTTTCAGGGCGGATTCGACGGGGAGGGAGCGCAGCTTCCTGCCTACGCAGTCGTCGGGCAATCCGAGCAACTGGCGGGCGCTCTGGTTGGCCACCGTGATCCGCTCATGGGGGTCCAACGCCACAACACCTTCCTTGAGGCCCTGCAGCATGGCTTCGCGGTTTTCCACCAGTCCGGTGATTTCCCGGGGTTCCATGCCGAGGGTTTGCCGTTTGACACGACGGGACAGGAGAAGCGAACCCGCCACCCCCAGGACGCTGGCCACGCCCAGGTAGGTGAGGAGGTTGGGAACGGCGTCGCCGAGTCTTTCCAGGGTGGACGGGTAGTTGCGGCTGATGGCTGCGATGCCGATCATCTGCCCGGAGTCGTCGATCACCGGCACGTGGGCGGACAGCACTGTCACGTTGTTGCTGGTGACGACGCCGGTCCAGGCCCTGCCCTCCATCACCCGGCTCTCTCCCAGTGGCAAGGGCCGGCCGATCAGTCCGGGGTCCGAGGCCGTGATGACTGTGCCGTCCAGTTTTGCCAGGGCCACGTGCGCTGAACCCGAGACTGTCCTGACGGATTCGGCGACGGCGGGAAGCGCCGAACCGCCGCGCGGTTCCGCCGTGGGGAGCAGCGCGCGTACGGTGGGGTTGTTGCCCAGGGCTTCTGCTGCCGACAACGCCCGCCTGCCCTCAGTCCGTTCGAACGCGGCGGCCGACTGCGCCAGGGAGATGGCGACCACTGCCACCAGCACTGCCAGGACGATCAGCAACTGCAGCACAAGGTATTGCCCGGCAAGGGACATTCCTCTTCTTCGAGTCACTGCGTGGTTTCCTTTGGTGGTGCCAGAGTCCGGAGGTGTCTGGGGGCGCTCCGCGTGGCGTATCGGAACTATACCCCAGAGCAGTAATGGACCGTCCAGGAGCGTGAACGCAATGAACTTAAAGATCACTGCGAACACAAGAGTGATCGGCGTCACGGCGGCCCCTAGCATCAGTTCACGGGGCACAACGTTGATCGCCCTGCAGAGAATTCAAAACTGAGAAGAGGAACACCATGCGCCAGATCCGCGCATTGCGAGTCGCCGCCGTCGCCGCCGGCCTCGCCCTGATGGCCACCGGTTGTGGTGCCACCGGCAAGAACTCCACTGGTTCCGAAAGCTCCGGCGCTGCCGCCGGACCCATCACCGGCCTCCAGATCATGGTTCCGAACACTCCCGGTGGCGGCTACGACACCACCGCCCGGGCAGCGGCCAAGGTCCTGGACGATGAGAAGATCGCCAACAACACTGAAGTGTTCAACCTTGCAGGCGCAGGCGGCACTGTGGGCCTGGCCCGCGTGGTGAACGAAAAGGGCAACGGCGATCTGACCATGCTCATGGGCCTGGGCGTGGTGGGTGCCAGCTACACCAACAAGTCACAATCGAAACTGACGGACACCACGCCCTTGGCCAAGCTGATTGAAGAGCCGGGCGCCATCATGGTCAGCAAGGACTCCCCCTACAAGACCATCGATGACCTGGTGAAGGCGTGGAAAGCAGATCCCGCGTCGATCTCCGTAGGCGGCGGCTCCTCGCCCGGCGGCCCGGACCACCTCCTGCCGATGCAGTTGGCCGGCGCTGTGGGCATCGACGCCACGAAGGTCAACTTTGTCTCCTACGACGGCGGTGGCGACCTCCTTCCCGCCATCCTTGGCAACAAGCTCGGCTTCGCAGCTTCCGGCGCAGGCGAGTACCTGGAACAGATCAAGTCCGGAGAGGTCCGTGTCCTTGCCACGAGCGGCGAGAAGCGGCTTGACGGCGTGGACGCCCCCACCCTCAAGGAATCCAACATCGACCTCGTGTTCACCAACTGGCGCGGTGTCGTAGCCCCTCCGGGCATCAGCGACGCCGACAAGAAATCCCTGATCGCCGCGCTGGAGAAGATGCACGAGTCCGCTGGTTGGAAGGAAGCACTCAAGACCCACAGCTGGACGGATGCCTTTGTCACCGGCGACGAATTCCAGACGTTCCTGACTGACCAGGACAAGCGGGTGGCGGACGTCCTCACCAAGCTTGGCTTGGCGTGAGCTCTCCAGCAACAGGCTTGAAAGGCCGCGCCGAGCTGGGGGTCGCCCTCCTGCTCGGCGTGGTCGGAGTCCTGGTCTTCCTGGACGCCAACGGCCTGATAACCCCGTACTCGAAATCGGACCCTGTGGGTCCAAAGACTGTCCCGTTCATCGTTGCCGGACTCCTGGTGGCCTGCGCTGTTCTGCTTGCCATCAATGTCCTCCGTGGCGGCAGGGGCGAGGCCGAAGGCGGCGAGGATGTGGACCTGGCGCACCCTGCCGATTGGAAGACCGTCCTGCCGCTGGCGGGAGCCTTCCTGCTCAACATCCTGCTGATCGACTGGGCTGGTTGGGTCATCTCCGGCACGGTACTTTTCTGGGGCAGCGTCCTGGCCCTCGGAAGCCGCCGTTATGTCCGTGACGGACTCATCTCCGTGGCACTTTCCCTGCTGACCTTCTACGGCTTCTACCTCGGCCTGGGCATTGCGCTGCCGGCCGGACTCCTGGAAGGAATCCTCTGATGGACGTCTGGTCCTCCTTGATGGACGGGTTCTCCACCGCCCTCACTCCTTTGAACCTCATGTACGCCATGATCGGCGTCATCCTCGGCACCGCTGTAGGTGTCCTTCCCGGGCTCGGTCCGGCCATGACCGTTGCCTTGCTGCTCCCGGTCACGTACGCACTTGAACCCACCAGCGCCTTCATCATGTTCGCCGGTATCTACTACGGCGGAATGTACGGCGGCTCCACCACCTCCATCCTGCTGAATACTCCCGGCGAATCGTCGTCCGTGGTGACGGCCATCGAAGGCAACAAGATGGCCAAGGCGGGGCGGGCGGCGCAAGCCCTCGCGACGGCGGCCATCGGCTCGTTCGTGGCAGGCACCATTGGCACTACCCTCCTTGCGGTCTGCGCACCGATCGTTGTGAAGTTCGCGGTCAGCCTGGGCTCCCCCAGCTACTTCGCGATCATGATGTTGGCCCTGCTGGCTGTCACTGCGGTACTGGGGTCGTCGCGGTTGCGCGGCTTCGCCTCCCTCGGCCTGGGACTGGCCATCGGTTTGGTGGGCCTGGACTCCGTTACGGGCCAGAGCCGGCTCACGTTTGGCCAGCCGCTGTTGTCCGACGGTTTGGACATTGTGGTGGTGGCTGTGGCCATCTTCGCGGTGGGCGAGGCCCTCTGGGTGGCGGCACACCTGCGCCGCACCCCGTTGCATGTCATTCCCGTTGGCCGTCCCTGGATGGGCAAGAAGGATTGGCAACGCTCCTGGAAGCCATGGCTTCGCGGCACGGTTTTCGGTTTCCCGTTCGGGGCTTTGCCGGCAGGCGGAGCGGAAATCCCCACGTTCCTGAGCTACGTCACCGAGAAGCGCCTCAGCAAGCACCCGGAAGAGTTCGGCCATGGAGCCATCGAAGGCGTGGCGGGTCCGGAAGCTGCGAACAACGCAGCCGCCGCCGGTACCCTTACTCCCATGCTGGCCCTCGGCCTGCCCACCAACGCAACCGCGGCAGTGATGCTGGCAGCGTTCACGTCCTACGGCATCCAGCCCGGCCCGCAGCTCTTCTCGAGCCAGGGACCACTGGTGTGGGCGCTGATCGCGAGCCTGTTCATCGGCAACCTGCTCCTTCTGCTGATCAACCTGCCCCTGGCGCCGCTGTGGGCCAAGCTGCTGCAACTGCCCCGCCCGTACCTGTACGCAGGCATCCTGTTCTTCGCCACCTTGGGCGCCTACTCGGTGAACCTCCAGGCCTTCGACCTGGTGATCCTGCTGATACTGGGTGCTTTGGGGTTCATGATGCGCCGCTTCGGACTCCCCGTCCTGCCGCTCATTCTTGGCGTTATCCTGGGCCCGCGGCTGGAAGGCCAGCTCCGCAAGACCCTGCAGCTCAGTGCAGGCGACCCGGCAGGGCTCTGGAGCGAGCCGATCGCCGTCGGTATTTACGTCATCATCGGAATCATCCTGGCCTGGCCGCTGGTCCTCAAGCTCATCCGGCGGAACCGTCCGACGGCAGCTCTTACAGGGCCGTCCATGCTTTCGGACCAGGATGAGCCGCAGACCCCGGCGACGCCTTCAACCACGAAGACCGAACCAACCACGCCCGCACACCATCGGCAGGAGAAACCATGACCATCGTGGTGGGATACGTCCCCACACCAGAAGGCGAAGCAGCACTGACGCAGGCCATCGCCGAGGCCAAGAAGAGCAACGACACCCTATTGGTCATCAATTCCTCCAAGGGCGACGCCCTGGTGGACAACCGTTATGCCCAGGAGCCGGAGATCCAGAGCATCGAGGACCGGCTGGCTGAGCACGGCATCCAGCACATCATCAAGCAACCCATCCGCGGTCATGACGCAGCGGCCGAGGTGCTTGATGCTGCCGACGAGCACGACGCCGGATTGATCGTGATCGGCCTCCGCCGCCGCAGCCCGGTAGGCAAGCTCATCATGGGCAGCGTTTCCCAGCGCATCCTCCTGGAAGCGGACTGCCCGGTCCTTGCGGTGAAGGCGGATTAGGAGTTTTCGTACAGCTAATGCCCCTAAGACGCGTTCTTAGGGGCATTAGCTGTACAAAACGCTCGACGGCGGGTGGTCGCCCTTGGTGACCAGCCGCCGTCGTACTTAAAGCCGCGCCCTCCCTTCCGGGTCTTAGGGTGTGGGCCGGATTGCCGTGTCCGGGCTGTAGGACGTAATGGTGGTTGCGGATCCGCTGTCGAGCACCTTTGAATGGGTGGTGGATCCGTCAAGAACCACGTGCTGGGTGGCCACGTTGCTGACCACGTGATTAGTGGCTACGACATTGCCGTCCCCTCCCGCGATCAGGATGATGGTTGGCTGGGCGCCTGCGGGGACAACCTTGTTCGGTGGGACGTCATAGGCGAAGAGGTTGTTTGAAATGAGGTTGTTGTCTCCCAGCGTATGGAGGACGCCGTAGAGGTCGTCCAGACCGTTTGTGCGATTGATAAACGGGGGGAACCCCTCGGTGCCCCTACGGAAGTGATTGGACGTGATGAGGTTTTCCTTGCATCCATTCAGCAGGCGCATCATGCCAGGATAGAAGCCCTGAAACCGGTTCGACGATACGGAGCAGCGGTTACAGCCGTTGAACTCGATGAGGCTTCGTCCTCGCGGGAAGAAGTTGTTCCCCGTGACAAGCAGGCCCTCGTGGTTTTCAGCCAGAAGCGTCACACCCTCGGGTCCTGCACCCATCAGGTTGTCGCTGACAATCGTTGCCTGCCCGGCACCAGTTAGTTCGACGCAGTTCCCGCACTCGGCGATCATGTTGTCGTGGACCCGGAGGGCATCTGCGCCGCGAACTATCAGGGCGTGCTCAAGGTAGACGAACCCCATCCCGGTGATATGGGTGGAGTCATTGTCGGATGCGACCTCGATGCCCGTTTTCCCGTTCCTGTAGCTGTTCCCGTCCGGGGTGAAATTGACCCCGTCCAGGCAGAAGTCCCTGAACACGATTCCGGACAGGCGCGGACTGCCACTCCGACGCACGAGGAATGCCTGTGGTGCGGATGGGGGCGTCAGGACGCGGATGTGGCTGCCACCTGGCTGGAGGTTCAGCCATCCCGTAGGGTCCACGTTGTCCTTGATGCTGCGGGAGAAGAAGCCATGGCCGAAGCCCGCGATGGTGAGGTAATCCACGTCCACTACCACCTGGGTGCGAAGGTCGTAGTCCCCTGGGGGAATGATCACCACGGCTCCCGGCCTGGTGTCCGGCGTCGTTTGGCGCTTTTTGATGTCGGCAATGATGTCGTTGATGACGGCGCCGATATCCGACTCAGCTGTGACCTTGGGCTGGCCCTTGATCCGCCAAGCCGTGACGTCATAGGTGTTCGGCGAGTTGAAGGGGCCGGCTTTCGCATCCTGCGCAGCTTCAGCTTTCGGGGACATCCCCAGGCTTAGTGCGGCCGCCAGCGAGCCCACGGCTCCAGCGCCGACGAGCATCCGACGACTGGTGTTTTTCACGTCAAGCGTCTCGTCAATTTCCATATTGGTCTCCTGCCGGTCCTTGTTCATTCGTGTTGCTTGATTGGCCCCGCCCCATTGGCCCGGACTCCTGCGTCCGGGCAATGGCGTAGTGAGCGTGGCGTCCATGCCAAAAATGCCAAATCGTTTTATCGGGAGCCGGAACAAACAGTAAGTGGCATCGAACAACACTGTCAACGACAAAATCCGAGGAGTAATTTTGGCAAGACCGCGCGCCGCAATTGGCTCTTGACACTCCCGAACTTCCAGCTCTAAGGTGTTGCCAAGTCGTTTTGGCAAAACGATTTTTCAAGCCAAAGACGTGAAATCCCCATCTCTCTGCAATTTCCGTTCAAGAGAAAGTGAGTCGACAGCGATGTCCACTCGAAACACCATCTCCAAGCTCGTCACCCTCGGCGGGCTGTGCACCGCCGTCGCACTCGTTGCCACCGGTTGTGGCGCCGGCGGTCCCGCACCATCCTCAGGCGGATCGGGCGGCTCCAGCTCCATCAACGTCCTGGTTGAAGCCGGCGGCCACGCCGAACTGACAGGCGTAGCCGAGCAGTGCAAGAAGGACGCCGGCATCGACGTGAACTTCGTCGAACTCCCCTACGACGGCATGTTCAACCGCCTCTCCAGCGAGTTCTCCTCCGGCAACGTCTCCTTCGACGTCGCCGCACTCGACTCCGTATGGCTTCCCAGCTTCAAGGACGCCGTGCAGCCCCTGGACGAACTCTTCACGGACGACGTCAAGAAGGACATCTTCCCGGCCCTCGTCAAGGAAGCCAACGTGGATGGCCACTTCATCGGCATGCCGGCCTGGACCAATGCCGAGATCATCCTGTACCGCAAGGACCTGTTCGAGGACGCCAAGAACAAGGCTGACTTCCAAGCCAAGTACGGTTACGAGCTCGCCGCCCCCAAGACGTGGAAGCAGTACCAGGACATTTCCGCGTTCTTCACCAAAGACGGCATGTACGGCACGGACGTCAAGGGCGCCGTGGAAACTGAATGGCTGGCCCACGTCCTTCAGGCGGGCTCCCCCATGGTCCTGGACAAGGACAACAATGTGGTCATCGACAACGCCGCCCACAAGGAAGCCCTGGACTTCTACGTGAGCTTGGCCAAGGATGCCCCGAGCGGTGCAGCGCAGGTTGACTGGGCAGCAGCACAAAACCTGTTCAACCAGGGCAAGACCGCCATGACCCGCTTCTGGGCCCACGCCTACCGCCAGATTCCCGCCGATGCTCCGGTGGCAGGAAAGGTGGGAGCCGCAGCAATGATTGGCGGCAGCGCCGGCGTCGCAGGTGTTCCGGGACCGTGGTACCTCTCCGTTCCCAAAGCCACCAAGAACACTGACGCCGCCAAGAAGTTCGTCAAGTGCGCCTATGACTACAACGACAAGGGAATCGAATCCAAGCTCGGTTTGGCCTCCCGTATCAGCGCGTTTGAAAAATACCAGGACCAGCCTGGCTACGAGAGCTTCAAGCCGCTGATCGAGACCCTCAACGGCCAGGCAACGGCCACCCGACCCGCTACCGCCAAGTGGCAGCAGATCGTTGATACCGTCCTGATCCCGTTGCTGCAGAAGGCCGTGGCCGGTGGCGACACCTCAACCCTCCTGGCCGATGCCAAGAAGCAGATCCAGGACCTCCTGAAGTAGAACTCCGCGGCCGGCACCGTTAGCAACTGAATGACAGTGCCGGCCGCGGTCCCAACCAGCAGAAAAGAAATACCGTGCGTATCTCCGATCGCCGCTTCGCCCTCTATCTGATGACGCCCGCGGCACTGTTCCTGGCCGTATTCGTGGCCTACCCCCTCTTCCGCCTGGTGGCAGACAGCTTCTTCAAGATCTCCCCCATCGCCGGCGGGCCCCGCGATTTTGTGGGGTTCCAAAACTACGTCACCGCCTTCACCTCCGAGGCCTTCACCAGCGCCGGGTGGCGTACGTTCGCCTACACCCTGGTGGTGGTGACCCTCGAATTCGCGCTCGGCCTGGGCATGGCACTGCTGTTCACCACGCTGGGCAGGAAATCCCAGATTTGGCGGACCGTCTTCCTCTACCCGTTGATGATCGCCCCGATCGTGGCGGGCCTGCTGTGGAAGTTCCTGATGATCGACAACTTCGGTCTGATCGGAACTCTTCTCCACCAGGCAGGGATCCTTTCGGACCCCAACCAGATCGGCTGGCTGTCCGACCCCAACATCGTGCTGTTCTCGGTGGCCATCCCGGACATCTGGCTCACCACGTCCTTCATGTGCCTGGTGCTCTTCGCAGGCCTCCAGAACATCCCCGGCGATCTGATTGAGGCCGCCCGCCTGGATGGTGCACGGGCTCCGGCACTCCTGTTCCGGATCATCCTTCCCCTGCTTCGCCCAGTGATCGCCGTTGCACTGGTGGTCCGCGGAATCGATGCGGCCAGGGCCTTCGACACCATCCTCATCCAGACCAACGGCGGACCGCAGTCAGCCTCCGAGACGATGAGCCTGTTGATCTACCGCACCATGATCCGCTTCGGCGACCCCGGCCTGGCCAGTGCCATGGGCACCATCTACCTCCTCGCAATGCTCGCCATTGCCTTTGTTGCAGTGACCACCATCTGGCGGCCAGGAAAGGACAACTGATGAGCACCACGAGCGTCACCACCAAAGCCAGCCCGCCGTCGTCGGACTTCCCGGAAGCGCAGCCGCTGCGCAAGCGGCGCGGGGCCAACCGCGAAGGCCTCGAAGCCGGCCGGCGCAGCACCCGGACCATCCTTTGGATCCTGCTGGCAGCGGCCATGGTCCTCTACGGTTTCCCGTTCCTGTACCTGCTGTTCACGTCCTTCAAGACGCCGATCGATACCATCGCCGTCCCACCGACCATCCTTCCCAGGGAATGGACGCTGGAGAACTACACCAACGCCCTGGGCCGGAGCGGGGTGGTGGCATCCTTCATCAACAGCATCCAGACCGCCGTCATCAGCACCCTGCTATCGCTGGTTCTGGCCGTTCCGGCCGCCTACGGCATTACCCGCTACAAGACCCCCAGCGGTCAGGTATTCATCATGGCTGCACTGGTGACCCGCATGGTTCCACCCGTGGCCATCGGCATTCCGCTGGCGTCCATGATGGCCTCGGCGGGCTTGTCCGATACCCCGATCGCCCTCTCCATTGCGCACACCACCATCTCTCTGCCGCTCTCCATTTGGCTGATGTGCAGCTTCTTCGAATCCGTCCCCCGGGACCTTGAAGAGGCCGCAACCGTGGACGGCTGCAGCAGGTTGGGCGCCCTGTGGCGGGTAGTGATCCCGGTAGTGTCCGGCGGCATTGCGGTCACTGCGATCTTCGCCTTCCTGGCATCCTGGAACGAATTCCTGTTCGCACTCCTGATGACCGCCATCCGTTCGCAAACCACACCTGTGGTGATCGCGAACTTCCAGACCCAGTTCGGCCTGGATTGGGGATCCATGACGGCCCTCGCCGCCGTGTACTCGATTCCGGTCATCCTGCTGACGCTTCTGCTGCAGCGCAAGATCGTCGCGGGCATGACGCTGGGCGCAGTCAAGGGCTAATGCCACCAAGGCCACTGCCACCATCAACGAGTAGCCTACTGATAGCCCTTCCGGGGCATCGCCAACCATAAGGACGTGGGAGCCACATGAGCAGCAAGAACATCGGTATCAAGGACGTTGCCGTCGCCGCCGGCGTGTCCGTCACCACCGTCTCCCACGTCCTTAACGAGGTCTCTTACGCGCGGATCAGCAGTGAAACCCGGGACAAGGTCCGGAACGCCGCCGAGGAGCTCGGCTACGGGCCCAACCGCCTGGCCCAGGCCCTTCGCACGCAGCGGACAGGAATGCTCGGCCTGGTCAGCGAGGAAATCGCTACCACACCCCATGCAGGCCGGATCATCCTCGGCGCTGATGAGGCGGCCAAGGCCCGGGGCTACAACCTGATGATCATCAACACCCCGGGCTCCGCCAGTCTCGAATCGAGGCAAGCCGACGTCCAGGCCCTCCTGGAGCGCCGGGTGGACGGGATCCTGTACGCCACCATGTACCACCGCAACGTGGAACTTCCCCGGAACCTGGAAAACGTACCGTCGGTCCTGGTGGACTCCGTGGCCATCGGCGGAAACATCACCGCGGTGGTCCCGGACGAAGACGGCGGCGCCCGCGCCGCCGTTGGGGCACTCCTGGACGCCGGCCACACCCGGATTGGATTCATCAACAACACCGACGACGTACCCGCCACCCGCCAGCGGCTCCAGGCCTTCCGGGCCATGCTCACCGAAGCAGGGCTCGACGGCGATGCCGCACCGGTCGAGTCCGAAGTCTCCGAAGTTCATGGCGGCTATGCGGCTGCCAAACGGATCCTGTCCCGGGAAGACCGCGCTGACGTGCCGACAGCTCTGTTCTGCTACAACGACCGGATGGCCATGGGCGCCTACCGGGCAGCCGCCGAGCTAGGGCTCAGCATTCCCAAGGACCTCTCCGTTGTGGGCTTCGATGACCAGGAACTCATTGCCGCCAACCTCTACCCCGGCCTTACCACCGTGGCCCTCCCCCATTACGAGATGGGGGCTTGGGCAACGGATCACCTTATTGATGCCATCGAGGGCAAAGAAGATCTTTCCTTAATGGCGCTCCACCCCACCGTCCTGGGCTGTCCCCTGGTTCGCCGTGACTCGGTCGCGGCTCCACGGTAAGCCCAACCAGCCCTTCAACGTCCCAAAAGGAACGCACCACATGTCCAGTAGCCTTGACGCCGCACGCCCGGAAACAGCCCCGGCCGTCACTCCCAGGTTCCGGCCTGCCATCCATTTCACGGCACAGGACACCTGGCTGAACGACCCCAACGGCCTGGTCTTCCACGACGGTTTGTACCACCTCTTCTTCCAGAACAATCCCTACGGCAGCGTCTGGGGCAACATGTCCTGGGGGCACGCCACCTCCCCGGACCTCCTGCGCTGGACCGAACACCCCGTGGCTATCGCAGGCGATGAAACAGAGGACATTTTCTCCGGAAGCGTGGTGGTGGACCACGGCAACACCTCCGGTTTCGGCACAGCCGGGGCGCCGGCTTTGGTGGCCATATATACGAGCGCTTTCAAGCCCGGGACCGAACACAGCGGCACGCAGGCGCAGTCCCTGGCGTACAGCTCCGATTCGGGAATGACCTGGCAAAAGTACGGCGGTAATCCGGTGCTCACCCGGGACTCAGCCCACTTCCGGGACCCCAAAGTCTTCCGCTACCACAGCGGAGCGAGCGCGTACTGGGTCATGGTCGCCGTTGAAGCCCAACAGCAGAAGGTGGTTCTCTACCGTTCCGACGACCTCAAAACCTGGGACTTCCTAAGCGGCTTTGGCCCGGCCAACGCCGACGCCGGTGAGTGGGAATGCCCTGACCTCTTTCCCTTGGCGGTGGACGGGGATCCTGAGGACATGAAGTGGGTGCTGATCGTCAACGTGAATCCCGGCGCTGTCGCGGGAGGTTCCGGTGGACAGTACTTCGTAGGACAGTTCGACGGCGTCACCTTCATTCCGGACGCGGGTTCCCTTGCGGCGCCAGCGGGAGTCACCTCCCTGCCGGACGAATCTGCCAGGGCTGAGGCACTGCAGCAATGCCTGTGGTTGGACTGGGGCCGCGACTGCTACGCCGCGGTGTCCTTCAGCGACGTCCCGGATGAGAAGCGCATCATCATCGGCTGGATGAATAACTGGGACTACGCCAACCAGTTGCCCACAGCACCGTGGCGGTCCTCCATGACCCTCGCCCGCGAGCTGAAGCTGACTTCAACCAGCGGTACCGCCCGGCTGGTCCAGTACCCCGTCCTCGCGGGTCCGGAGGAAGAACTGTTTCGCGCGGGCACCATCGAGTTGGGGTCAGAAGCCCTCGCCTTGCCGGACGCCGTACCGGGCACGGCGCAGGTTATTAAGGCTGAGATCGCGCCGGGAACCGCAGAGCGTGTTGAACTGCGACTGCTGGCCAGCTCCGACGGACGCCAAGGCACCCTGCTGAACTACACCCCGGGCAGCGGCAGGCTGACCCTTGACCGGACCCAGTCAGGGGACACCTCGTTCCACGGGAAGTTCGCATCCGTCGAATCCGCATCGGTTGCACTGGAAGACGGCGTCCTTAAGCTGCTCATTGTGGTGGACCAGTGCTCCGTGGAAGTCTTCGCCCAGGACGGCACGGTGGTCCTGACGGACCTGGTCTATCCGGATGCCGACAGCCGGGAAACCCGGTTGTCCGCCCAAGGCGGCACCGCCACAGTTCTCAAGCTCGTTGTCTCAACACCCGCCTAAGGAGCAGGTTCCTATGCAGAACATCCAAAAGCCAACCAGCAGTCCGGAAACCGAAGTCATGGTTGTGGGCGAGGCCCTGGTGGATATCGTCGTCTCGACCCACGGCACCGTGGAGCATCCGGGAGGATCTCCGGCGAACGTGGCCTACGGCCTCGGCAGGCTCGGCGTGCCTACCTCATTGCTGACCTCCATTGGAGAAGACCACCATGGTGCTGCCATCCAGCGGCACCTGGCCGGTGCCGGCGTCGAACTCCTGGCCGGTGCCCGCGCAGGCGTCCGCAGCGCTACGGCAACCGCCACCCTGGCGTCGGACGGTTCAGCACGCTACGACTTCGACATTCAGTGGGACCTTCCCCGGATCACCCCAACCACCCTGCCCAAGATCCTGCACACAGGATCGATTGCCGCCTTCCTGGAACCCGGAGCGGCGATTGTGCGCCATCTTCTTGAGCAGGTACATCAACGCTGTGTGGTCACCTACGATCCCAACATCCGGCCGGCCCTGGTGGGCAGCCACGCCCAGGCCACCACCACTTTCGAGGAACTCATTCCTTTCACCGACGTGGTCAAACTCAGTGATGAGGACGCGCACTGGCTTTACCCGGGCCTGTCCCTCGAAGACACTTCACGGCGCATCCTGGGCTTTGGGACCGGCCTCGTGGTGGTGACCAAGGGTTCGGAAGGATCCATGCTCTCGACCACCGGCGCCCAGGTCTTGGTTCCCTCCGTGACGTCCACCGTGGCTGACACCATTGGCGCGGGCGACTCGTACATGTCCGCCTTGATCTACGGGCTCCTCCAGACCGGAGTTAACCGACTCAATGAGGAGGCCCTGGAGTCGTTGGGCGGCCGGGCCGCCAAGGCCGCAGCCATCACTGTCCGTCGTGCGGGCGCCAACCCGCCGACGTCGGACGAGCTGCTGGCCGAACTGCCCGAACACCAGCCCGCCACCTGACCACCCCCAACTCCACGAGGATCCACACCATGTCCAGCAGCAACTACTACGATGTGACCACCTGGCCCACCGGCGACCCGTCCCAGGATGTCGGCGAGGTCATCAACAGCATCATCGCCGACGTCAAGGAACGCCAGAACGCCACAGATGTGAACGACGGCGGCAAGCCCGGTGCGGTGATCTACCTGCCACCGGGTGACTACCGGCTGCGCACGCAGGTCCTGATCGACATCAGCTTCCTTCGGATCCAGGGCTCAGGCCACGGGTTCACGTCCTCGAGCATCAGGTTCAACGTTCCCCAGGACGAATGGGCCGACCTTCATGAGCTGTGGCCCGGCGGCAGCCGCGTGCTGGTGGATCTTCCTCCCGCTGACAACTCGGACCCCGCCAGCGGAGCAGCGTTCCTTGTCGAGCGTGCGGGCAGCCCCCGGATCAGTTCGGTGGAGTTCGCCAACTTCTGCATTGATGGCCTGCACTTCACCCCGGACGGCTCTGACCTGCCGGCCGAGAACACATACGTCAATGGCAAGACCGGGATTCACGTTGCCAGCGCCAACGACTCCTTCCGGGTCAACGAGATGGGCTTCATCTACCTCGAACACGCCCTGACCATCCACAACGCCGATGCCCTCTCCATCCACAACAACTTCATCGCCGAATGCGGAAGCTGCATCGAATTGCGAGGCTGGGGTCAGGCATCGAAGATCACGGACAACCTGATCGGCGCGGGATTCAAGGGCCACTCGATCTATGCGGAGAACCATGGCGGACTCCTGGTCACGGCCAACAACGTCTTCCCACGGGGTGCCAGCAGCGTCCATTTCAGCGGTGTGACGCGCTCCAACATCACCAACAACCGCCTGCATTCCTTCTATCCGGGCATGGTGGTCCTGGAGCGGAACAGCTCGGAAAACCTCGTGGCCACCAATCACTTCCTCCGCGACCACGAGCCCTGGACGCCGTTCCTCGGGATCGATAACGGGCTGGATGACCTCCACGGGGTCCTCAGTGTAAGCGGCAACAACAACTCGGTGATCGGGAACCACTTTTCACAGATCATCGACTCGGAGAGCGTCCGTCCGGAGGGCGCAACGCCGGTCATCATCCGCTTGCGTGAAGGCGCGGGCAATTTCGTGTCCAACAACCATGTGGTGGCCTTGAACGTGCACGCCAACGCCAGCGACGACTGCTTCGAGGCCCAGGTGGATGCCCTGCTGACCACCGATGCGGCTGAAGACCTGGCCGTGACGGCGGTCCTGGTGGACCCGGAATCAGCGCGGAACACCATCCTCGACTCGGGCAGGGAAACCCAAATCACCGCGGACCGGGCAAGCAACGCCATACGTCCCACCCCTTAACCTGGCAGTTTTTGTCCAGCTAATGCCCTTAAGATTCGTTCTTAGGGGCATTACCTGTACAAAAACTCGCAAGGGGGACCACGTGCCAGAGACTATCCGCACCGCAACAGCCAACGACGCCGGGAAGCTGGCTGAGCTTGCCGCCATCACCTTCCCGCTGGCGTGCCCGCCGGGCTCCTCACCGGACGATATCCAGGCGCACCTTGAGAAGACACTCAGCGAGGCCAACTTTTCGGAATACCTCGCCGATGCGAACATCACGGTCATGGTGCTCGACGACGACGGGCAGCTCACCGGGTACACCATGCTGATCGCCAAGCCGGCAAGCGACCCCGACGTCGCCTCGGTGCTTTCGGCGCAGCCCTCCACCGAACTGAGCAAATGCTACGTCCACCCGGACCACCACGGAAAGGGCGCCGCAGCACGGCTGATCCAGGCATCCCTGGCCCTGGCCGCGGACAAGGGCGCATCCGGGGTGTGGCTGGGCGTCAACAGCGAGAACGCCAAGGCCATCCGCTTCTACGAGAAGAGCGGTTTCCAGCGCGTCGGCACCAAATCGTTCAAGCTCGGCAACACGGTGGAACACGACTTCGTCATGGAGAACAGGCTCTAGCCAAACAAGTCCCCGGCCAGCTGCGGCCGGGGGTCGTTGCGCAAATGGAGTCCCTCCGGAAGGCCGCTGACGGTACCCGAGGAACCGGACGCCCGCACGGTGAGCCGCGAACTCCCGAGCAGCACGTTGTCGGCCGTGAACCCGCCGAAGGACTCCGGGAGGATCGGAGCCAAGTGGAGCACGTCCCGCGTGAAATCGGGGTCGAACCGCAACAGGATCCGGGCCAGTTGGACCGGTGCCGCAGCCGCCCACGCCTGCGGGGAACACGCCGTCGGATACGGTACGGGCTCCGCGAACTCTGAACGGTCAAAGCCGCAAAACAGCTCAGGGAGCTGACCGCCAAAGTGCTCAGCGGCGTCGAACAGTCCACTGGCCACCCGGCTGGCTTCGTCCACGAAGCCGTAGCGCATGAGTCCCGTGGCGGCGAGCGCCGTATCGTGGGGCCAGACCGAGCCGTTGTGGTAGCTGACGGGGTTGTAGGCACCCATGTCGGAGCCGAGGGTGCGGATGCCCCAGCCGGTGAACATCTCCTTGGACATCAGCCGCTCCGCCACCTGTGGCGCCTTGTCCTCGTCGACGATGCCCACCCACAGGCAATGGCCCATGTTGGACGTACACGAATCCACGGGGTTCTTGTCCTTGTCCAGCGCCAGGGCGAAGTAACCCTTGTCCGGCAACCAGAAGGTCTTGTTGAAGGCCTCCTTCAGCTCTGCGGCCTTGTCCGCGCAACGGCGTTCGACGGCGGTGTCGCCCGCCGCACGCGCCAGCAGGGACCGGCCCACGTAGGCCGCGTAGGCGTAGGCCTGGACTTCACACAGGGCGATCGGTGCCTCCGCCATCCGGCCGTCAGCAAAGTTGATCCCATCCCACGAGTCCTTCCATCCCTGGTTCACCAGGCCGTGGTTGTTGGGGCGCTGGTATTCGATGAACCCGTCCCCGTCCCGGTCGCCGTACTTCTCCATCCATTCGATGGCCCGGTCAGCATGAGGGAGAAGGGACTCGATGATGTCCTCGCCCAGGCCCCAGCGGCTCAACTCGCCCAGGGTGGAGACGAAAAGCGGTGTCGCATCGGCTGTGCCGTAATAGGCGGTGCCGCCCAACGACAACCCCGCCGTGATCCCGAGCCGGACCTCGTGCGGCATGCGCCCGGGCTCCTCTTCGGAATCGGGGTCCACCTTGCTGCCTTGCAGTCCGGCCAGTGTTTGGAGCGTCCCGGCGGCCAGGCTCGGATCAACCATGAGGGACATGTAGGAGGCCAGCAGGGAGTCCCGTCCGAAGAGGGCCATGAACCACGGCGCCCCGGCGGCGATGGCGGCACGGCCGGGGTGTTCGTCGTCGAAAATCCTCAGTGATCCGAGGTCCCGCTGACTTTGGGCAAGGACGTCCGTGACGTTTTGGTCGCTGACCGTGATGCGCGGAACGTGCTCCTCCCATTGGGTCTGCCGGCGTGCTCCCGTGCTGTGTTTAAGGGGCGTTCCTGCGGTGAAGGGATCGTCCGGGGCCTCACCGTTGACCAGCGGCAGGGCAATGATGGTGGTCGACCACTGCTCACGGGCAGGGATGGTGACGTTGAACGTCAGCCCTTCCTCCGTGACTTTTGCTCCGTGCGCCTGGAACAGCACTCCCCGTCGCTGTCCGCTGGAGTGCAGGGCGTCTATGTGCAGTCCGTCCTCCCGCGCCGCCTTGATGGTTTCCTCGGCGGTTCCCACCCTGCCGCCTTTGACGTCGAAGAGGTCGGCGAGGTCGGCGTCGATCAGCAGTTCGATGGTGCACGTTGACGGGGTGCCGGAGTAGTTGGTGATGGTGAGGTCATCGCGGAGCCCTGATCCGACGCTGCGCTGGTGCCGGACCAGCAGCGGGCTTTCAAAGCGCCCGTCCTCGGTACACGCCCGGCCCACGTATTCGGCCTGGAACGACGCCGGGTTGCGGGCCACCAGGGGCTCCCGGGGTTCGCCGTTGATGCGCAGCACCCAGCGGGACACAATGCGCGTGTCCTGGTAATACGCGCCTTGCGAACCGCCTGCGTGGATGTCGCCCGGATGGGCGGAAATGCAGAAGGACGAGCCTTCGACGACGGTCACCGCCCCCAGTTCGGATGCTCCGGCTTCCGTGTCTGCGTTCCAAGCGGTCATGCGCGGCAGGGCTCCTCTGGCGGGGTTGGTTTCGCGGGCAAGCAACCTCTGGCTACGAGGCCTGCCTCTGATTCTCTTCCACGTAGCCGCCGTCGGGAAGCCCCTTGCTGCTGAATTGTTGAAGGATGCGCGAATAGAGGGCCAGATGCTCGGCAGCCATCCGGCCGGCGCTGAAGTACTCGTCCACCGAGCGCCGGCATTCGGCCCGGCTCAAGCGTGCAGCGGTATCCAGGAAGCCGGCGAGGTCCCGGACCTCGCCCAGGAAACCGGTCTTTCCGTGCTTGACGATTTCCGGAGCGGCACCCATCGGGGTGGCCACAACAGGTGTGCCCGTGGCCAGTGACTCGATCATGACCAACCCAAAAGGCTCGGGCCATTGGATGGGGTTGATCAATGCCACGGCACCGCCCATGAGCTCGTATTTTTCGGGGTCGGAGAGTTCACCCAGGAACTCCTCCTGCGGGCCCAGGGCCGGCTTCACGACTTCCCGGAAGAAGTCCTGTTCGTCTTTGGCGTGCATTTTGGCGGCTATTTTCAGCGGTACACCGGCCTCGCGGGCAACCGCTACCGCTTCCATGAGCCCCTTGTCCTGGCACATCCGTCCCACAAAGCACGCATAACCGCCTAGCCCGTCCCCCATGGACACAGTGGACAAGTCCAAGCCATGGTGGATGACCGCTGCAACGTTGAGGTCCGGGAACATGGACCGTTGGTCATTGGAGATGGCGATGATGGATGTGTCCCGCTCCATGGCGCGGTAGAGCTCTGCCGACTGGGCGGTGAACTGGCCGTGGATGGTGGTGACTACCGGGATGGCAGGAGGTCGGTAAGCGTAGAGGGGTCCGGCCAGCGTATGGTCGTGGATGATGTCCACCCCGCCCAGCCCGCGGTAGGCCTTGATGACATGGTCCAGCTCGCTGAGGGTCAGTCCGAGTTCATCCGGCTGGCTTGGGCCGAAACCGGGGATGCGGGGCACCGGACAGGTGCTGTCGGAGGCTGCCGCCAGGAGGACTTCATGCCCGGCGTCAACCAGCGCGCGGGCGAGGGCGTCCACCACCCTTTCCGTGCCGCCGTATTTTTCGGGCGGGACGGTAAACCATGGTCCAACAATGAGTCCAATGCGCATCCGGGCCTCCGCGCATAACCCCCAAACCATGGGCTGGCTTCATAACCCTCCTCAAGGCTAGGCGTCCCGTGAGGAAAATAACAGGCCGCCGCCGGAATGCACTGGAGCCGGGCGGGGTTGACGCAACCATGAAGATTGAGATCTGGTCAGACGTCGCGTGCCCGTGGTGCTACATCGGCAAGCGCCGTTTCGAGACCGCCCTGGCACAGTTCCCCCACCGCGACTCCGTGGACATCGAATGGAAGAGCTACCAGCTGGATCCGTCCGTTCCGGGGCATTATGACGGCACGGAGCTGGACTACCTCAGCCAGCGCAAGGGCATGGCTCCGGAGCAGGTCAAGCAGATGTTCGCGCACGTCACGGAGACCGCCAAGGGCGAAGGCCTGGATTACCACTTCGACAAGGTGGTTGTGGCCAACAGCTTCACCGCCCACCGCCTCATCCACCTGGCTGCCGGCCACGGACGCCAGGACGCCGCCAAGGAACGACTGCTCAGCGACCACTTTGAGCACGGCAAGGACATCGGCAACCAGGAGTACCTGACGGAGCTCGGTGAAGCCCTCGGCCTGCCGGCACAGGAAGTTGCCGAACTCTTCACGTCCGACAAGTTCACGGACGAGGTCAATGAAGACATCAACGAGGCCCGTGCCATCGGCGTGACCGGCGTTCCGTTTTTCGTGATCGACCGCAAGTACGGCATCTCCGGTGCCCAGCCTGCCGAACTTTTCAGCCAGGCCCTGAACCAGGCATGGCAGGAAGCCAACCCGCTGATCCCGGTCGGCGCTTCCGACGCCGAGGCCTGCGGCCCGGACGGCTGCAGCGTTTAACCCAACGCGGGGTCACTTATGGCCCAAAATCCCCCTTGGGATAGGCCATAAGTGACCCCGCGTTGCTTTATTGGCGAGGGCTAGGCCTTCGCCACCTCAAGCTCGACGACGGCCCAGGACAAGGCGGGCAGCGTCAGGCGCAGCTCCGAACCAGTCGCCTTCACGCCGTCCAGCGGCTTGAGCCCAACCCGGCCCGGCTGGTCCTGGCTGTTGATGGTGAAGCGGTCGCCGCCGTCGGGAATTTCCAGGACCTCGGCGCGGACCACCTGCCGGGCGTCGAACCCGCGCAGGGCGGTCTCGACGTCGGCCGCTTCCTCCAGGCCGCGGTTCGCGAAGAACAAGGCAACCCGGCCCGTTTCCTCGTTCCACGTTGCGCTGACGTCCACCAGGTCGGTGTCCCCGAACCGGTTGTTGGAGTACTTGTCCGAATCAACTGAGAGCCGCAGGATCTGCCCTGTGGCGAGCTCTGCCATCCGCGCAAACGGGTGGAAAATGGTCTGCTTCCAGGCCGGCCCGTTTTCCTCGGAAAGGATCGGTGCGATCACGTTGACCAGCTGCGCCTGGTTGGCGATCTTTACCCGGTCGCCATGGCGCAGCAGCGAGTTGAGCAGGGTCCCCACCACTACGGCGTCGGTCACGTTGTACTGGTCCTCGATGACACGCGGGTGTTCGCGCCACGGAGCCTTGACGATGTTGCTCAGCTGGTCCTCGGTGTCCCGGCCGCGCTGGTACCAGACGTTCCACTCATCAAAGGACAGGTTGATGTGCTTCTTGTGCTTGCCCTTGGCCCTGACGGCATCGGCCGTAGCGATCACTGACTCAATGAAGTAGTCGGTGTCGACGGCGGACGCCAGGAAGCTGCCGACGTCGCCCTCCTCCTCGAAGTAGTAGGCGTGGAGGGACACATAGTCCACTTCCTCATAGGTGTGCGTGAGGACGGTCTGCTCCCAGGCCCCGAAGGTGGGCATCCTGGAATTCGAGCTGCCGCACGCGACGAGTTCAATGGACGGATCCACGTATCGCATGGCCTTGGCGGCTTCCTGGGCCAGACGGCCGTATTCATCGGCTGTCTTGTGCCCGATCTGCCACGGGCCATCCATCTCATTGCCGAGGCACCAAAGCTTGATGTCGAACGGGTCCTTGTGGCCGTTCTTCGCCCGGAGGTCAGACCAGTACGTGCCTCCGCTGTGGTTGGAGTACTCCACAATGGCGCGGGCTTCCTCGACTCCCTTGGTGCCCAGGTTGATGGCTTCCATGATTTCGGTGCCGGCCTGCCTGGACCAGTCCACGAATTCGTGCAGTCCAAAGGCATTGGTCTCCACGGTGTGCCAGGCGCCATCCAGGCGGCGGGGCCTGTTTTCCCGTGGACCGATCCCGTCTTCCCAGTTGTAGCCGGAGACGAAGTTGCCGCCGGGGTATCGGACAACGGTGGCGCCGAGTTCCTTGACGAGCTTGAGGACGTCCTGGCGGAAGCCGTGCTCGTCAGCCTCCGGGTGCCCGGGTTCGTAAATCCCGGTGTAGACGCAGCGGCCCATGTGCTCCACGAAGGAGCCGAAGAGCCGGCGGGGTACCTCCCCGATGGTGAAGTCGCGATCGAGGGTGATGCGTGCGCGGGACATGTATCTCCTTGGTTGTGTGTTTCAGGTCTGGTGGTGCAGCAATGCGGACCGGTCAGGTCCCGGCAAGTCCTGTGGTGGAAATGCCCTTGATGATCTGGCGTTGGAAGAACAGGAAGACGACAATCAGCGGCAGCGCGGCCAGCAATGCCGACGCCATGTTCTGGGCGTACTGCACGCCGTAGGCGCTCTTGATGGTCTGCAGGCCCACCGGAAGGGTCAGCAGGGAATCGTCGTTGGTGGAGATGAACGGCCACAGGAAGTTGTTCCACGCGCCGATGAACACAAAGATCGCGACGGCGGCCAGGATCGGCCGGGACAACGGCAGGATGATCTGCATGAAGATCCGGAGCCGGCTGGCCCCGTCCATCACGGCCGCTTCCTCGAGTTCACGCGGAATCTGGTCGAAGAACCTCTTGAGGACGAACACCATGGCGGGGTGGATCACCTGCGGAAGGATGATGGCCCACGGGGTATCGATCATCTTGAACGCGAGCATTTGGTAGAAAAGCGGGATCATGAGTACCGGCGGCGGCACGATGATGCTGGCGATGATGGCCGTCATCAGTACCTTCTTGCCCTTGAACTCGATCCGGGACAATGCATAAGCGATGAGGGCGGAGATCACCAGCGTGATGAGGGTGATCGCAGCGGAGGTGTAGAGCGAATTCCATGTCCAGAGGGGGATGTTGCCGGCTTGGAAGACGTTGGCAAAAGCATCGAACGTAAAGCCCGACGGCGGGATCCAGCTGACCTTCGAGGCCGAGGCGTCCGCTTCGGATTTGAAGGCGGTGACCGTTGCCCAGGCGAAGGGAACCAACCAGAGGACAGCGAGGACGGCGGCGACCACGACGGCTGCGGCCTTGCCCACTGTCAGCTTCTTGCGTGGTTGGCGGATGACCTGGCCGGCAGTGCTGCGCGGGATGGATCGGGTGAGGGTTGTATTTGCCATAGCTATGCACTCCTGCGGCGGGTGATGACGAACTGCAAGGCAGAGACCAGCACGATCAGTCCGAAGAAGATGTAGGAGATGGCTGCGGAGTATCCCAGCCGGTATCCGGTAAACCCGGTTTCGAAGATGTACTGGACCACGGGCCTGGTCGATCCGCCCGGACCGCCGGACGTCATCTGGTAGATCTGGTCGAAGACCTTCAGGGAAGCGAGGATCTGGAGCAGCACGATCATCACCGTGGTGGGGGTGAGCTGTGGCAGCGTGATGGAGAAGAACTGCCGCCAGGCTCCGGCGCCGTCCAGCGATGCTGCCTCATAGTGCTGAGCGGGAATGTTTTGCATTGCCGCCAAGTACAGAAGGAAATTGAATCCCACGGTCCACCAGAGCGTTGCAATCACGATCGACCACATGGCCACATTGGGATCGTTGAGCCACCCGATCTTCGGGATGCCGAACTTGGACAGGAAATCGTTGATCAGTCCGAGCTGCGGGTTGTACATCCAGACGAAGAACAGGGAGACAACCGTGGATGCCAGAAGGAAGGGCGCGAAGTAGGAAAGCCGCCAAAGCCACTGGGCGGGAAGGCCGATGTTCAACAGCGCAGCCATCACCAACGCCACCAGCACCAATGGCACGGTGCTGATCACGGTGAAATAGAGCGTGTTTCCCAGGGAACGCCACATACCGGCGTCGGCAAAGGCCTCGGAGTAGTTGGAAAATCCAATGAGGACGTCGTTGGCTCCCGTGAGGGATTTGCCCGTCAGGCTCATGTAGAAGCCGTACAGGATTGGCCAGACAAGGAACACGAGGAAGAAGACGAGGAACGGCGCCGCGAAGGTCCAGCCGCTCACGTTGTCCCTGCTGCTGCGCAGGGAGGGCCCGGTCTTGGTGCCGGGAGTGGGTTTTGTCCGTACTTGGCTGGTCTGCCGGGACACTGTAGAGGAACTCATGAAGGACTCCTTTGTCGCTCGGTGTGCTGTGCCGGTCAGACCGGGTTGGGCCGGGATAGAAGGTCGTTGGTGCGGGCCACGAAACCGTCCCACCCCTCAGCTGCTTTGCTGCGTCCCAGAAGTACGTTCTGGATGTACTCGGCAAAATAGTTCTGCCAGTCCGAGCCTGATCCGCTGAACCAGGCCTCGGGGTCGTAAGCGATGATGTCTGCGGCGTTGGCATAGTGGACTTGAGGGGTGAGTTCCCGGTATGCCTGCGACTGCACTACGGGCTGGTATGCCGGGATGTGCCCCGCCTCGGCCCACGACAACGAACCCTTGAGGATGTCGCTGACGAACTTGTAGGCGTCCTTGCGTTTTTCTTCATCCACCGCGAGTTGCCGTGGAAGCACGAAGGAATGCGAATCGGCGTACGACGCAGGCGTCCCGTAGAGCGTCGGGATGGTGGCAGCGTCAACCGGAAGCTTGGCCTTCTTCATGGTGGGCAGTTCCCAGCCGCCGCTGAAGAGCATTCCCGAGTCGCCCCTGACAAACTCGGCGATACCGGTGTTGATGTCGTTGCCCTTGGCCGCGATCGTGTCATCAAAGAGCGACGCCATGAATTCCAGTGACTCAACGGCAGCGTCCCTGTCGGCCTGCATGGGCTGACCTGGAGTCAGTACGATCTCGGCCCCGTGCTGCTTGTAGAGCGTGTAGAACAGGCGCCACATTTGCGAGCCGAGGTTCAGGTATCCGAAGGAGAGGCCGTGGGCCTTGGTGACCTTTTGCATCTCCAGTGCCATGGCTTTGAATCCGTCCGGCGAGTTCACTTCCTGCAAGAGGCCGTTGCTTTCCAGGAGCCCCGCTTTACCGGCGATGTCCGTGTTGTAGAACATGATGAACGGGTGGGAGTCCAGTGCGAGCGAGAACACCTTTCCGTCCTGCTGGCTCTTTTCCCAGATACGCGGCGCAAAGTTCTCCGGGGTGATGCCGTTCTCTGCCAGCAGGCCCAGGTCCCAGGGCTCGATGAGGCCGCCGGGGGCGTAGCCGGGAACCCGACTGGCATGCATGATGGCTACTTCCGGCGGCCGTCCGCCGGCCGATGCCATGGCCAGCTTGGTGTAGTAGGGCGGTCCCCAGGCCAAGACCGTGGGGTGGACCTTGAAGCCCGGATTGGCGCTGTTGGCGTTGGCGATCATGGCCTGCATCTTGGTGCCGTCTCCTCCGGAGAGGAGGTGCCAGAAGTTGATGGTCGGGACGGCCGCGGCTCCCGCCGATCCGCTGCATCCTGTGAGGCCCGTGGCCAATAGCCCGCCGCCCAGCAGCGCCGAGCCTGTCAATAGCTGTCTCCGGGACAAACTTCTCCCGGTCAAAGATTCAAACTGCTTCACCCGTCACTCCTTTGGAAGGGTCCGCTGAAAGGACACACAATGCTGCACGAAAGTCCGGCTTCGCTGCGTCTCCACGCGTGGGTAATAGGTGGCCCCCGGGTGACGCAGGTCTCACATTACATCGTTGTAATGTGCAGGGCAAGAGAAATTGTTAGCGCCAACAATTTGTTTTTTCGGGAACCTATCGGGTGCTGTCCCGCTCTTCGATGCTGTACGGAACTGACACTATGCGCTGTCCATGGCCCCTGTCCGCCATACGTTCGGTGAGCAGGCGCAACGCCTCGGAAGCGATCATGCGCTTGTCAAAGGACACGGTGGTGAGCGACGGTACAGCGAACCGGCCATCGGCAATATCGTCAAAACCGGCCACAGCAATGTCTTCGGGAACCCGCACGCCGCGCTTCCACAAAGCGTTCAAGGCACCAAGGGCCATTGAATCCGTGAAGCAGAAGAGTGCCTCCGGCAGCGGGTTGCTGTCGAGATACCGCATGACGGACTCCGCCGCGGAGCCAGGCGTCCATTCATCGCAGGCGATCATGAGGGATTCGTCCCGCGGGATGCCCAGGGAGCGCAGGGCTGCCTCATATCCCTGGGTCCGTTGGATGGCGGTGGCCGATTTCCTTCCCTGGTTGATGCCCAGTACCGCTATGCGGCGCCGCCCCGGGCGGGCCAGGGCCAAGGTCATATCCCGGGCCGCGGCAAAGCTGTCCACAAAAACGCGGTCGGCGAGTTCTTGCGACACCTCACCCAACAGGACCACCGGAGGCAACGCCACACCCACCCGCACGGCACTCTCATCGAGAACAACAGGATTCAGGATCAGGCCATCGATCAGGTTGGCCCGTGCGCGTGTCATCAGTTCCTGTTCCCGTTGGGGGTCGGAACCGGTTTCTTCAATCTGCACGCTCCAGCCCCGGGCATGGGCAACTTCAACGAGGCTTTGGGCGAGTTCCGCAGAGAACGGGGTGCCGAGGTTGGGCAATGCCAGGCCGATCACACCCGAGCGTCCATTGCGCAGTCCGCGGGCCGAGAGGTTGGGGACGTAGTCCAGCTCCTGCATGGCCTGCTCAACCCTCAGCCGCGTAGGTTCACTCACCGGAACGATTCCGTTCATGACATTCGAGACCGTTTTGGGTGAGACCCCCGCGCGGCGCGCTACGTCTTTGACCGTTGCGCGCAAGACGCCCCCTTGCTGCAATGTTTTACGGATTTTCCCGTTTTCCACGATGTTACCGCCCGGTTCCGCGGGTACCGCGTCGGGACCCGGTTTGCTGACAGATCACTGTAAAGTGTCTATATGCCCAGGATCACGGCCCCCACGAACGCTGCCCAACGCGCCGAGACCCAACGTCGGATTCTCACGGCCTTCGGCGAGCTCCTCTTCACCCATGGCCTGCCCGGATTGACCATGACCGATGTCGCCCGCCATGCAGGCGTTGGCCGCACAGCGGTCTACAACTATTACGCGGACATGGAGCAGCTCCTCATCGCGTACGCCCTGGACGAGACCGAACGTTTCATCGTCGACCTCCGGGAATCCCTGGCCGCGCTCCAGAACCCGGTGGACCGGCTGGCCCTCTACGTCCGCGCGCAGGTGGAGGACCTCAGCCGACGCCACCTGCCGCCGGGTCCGGCCATGGCAGCCGTCCTCTCCCCCGGCTCCTTTGCCAAGCTCGCAGACCACGTGGGCGACCTCAACGCCTTGCTCGAGGACATCCTCCGGGATGGTGTCCACGAGGGCTACCTTCCGGACATCGACGTCACCCAGCTCGCGCGGCTCATCCACGGCACACTGTCGGCAAGTGCCGCGCGACGCAACCGGACGCCCGACGGCGGGACTCCCCCGCCGCCCCCGGCCTCCGACGTCGGGCTTCTTGCCGCGCAAGAGGCGCAGACAGCGCAGACTGTGCGTTTCATCCAGTTGGGTGCGGGTGCGCGTTTCGACGACGCCGGCAGGCCGGTCCTGCTGGCCACCGCTACCCCAACTGTTTAGCGCCACCCAAACGGGCTAACGCCACGCAAATCCCCGCGTCGCCCACGACTTTGAGTGGCGAAAACCGGCAAGCGTGTCAGCCTGCGGGTCGTGTGGGGATGATGGGCCACTTGGAGTTGTCCGCGATCCGCAGTTCCTCACGCGGACAGAGGAGCTTGCCGGGAGTCTGATCCACCAGCTGCGGCTCCACCAGGCCCTCATAACCCGGGGTGATGATGACGTCCACCGATTCGTCTTCGCGGTTGTCCTGGAAATAGTCAGTCCCCGCCAGGTTGCGCTGGATGTTGAAGGCGGCTGCTTGGCCCTTGACCCCGGACACCACCACGCCGATGCCTGAATATGTGGTGTCACTGTTGCCCACGGACGCCACTGTGTATCCACGGGCAGTGAACTGGTCGGCTACCGTTGCCGCGAGTCCGCCGCGGGACGTGGCATTGAGGACGTTGAGCCGCACGGTGTTGTTGGGCACGTAGTCGAAAGTGGTGGAAGGGCACAGGCTGGTGGGGGCTTTGCTGGCAATCGCCGTCGGGACTTTGATGACACCGTTCATGACCGCCCAGGCACCAACTGCTCCCGCGGCGATCACTCCGAGCAACACCACCAGGACAATACCGTGGAACAAACGACGCCCGAAGCTGCCTCGCCGGACCGGGGCGTCGTCGGCAAAGGTTGCCCGTAGCTCCGGCCCCGTCACAACACGGTGGCCATGGAGCTGCGTCACATCTTTGGGACGCTTACGTTTTTTTGGCCGGGAGTTATCCTCCCCCGGACCGGACAGCCTAGCCATCGATGACCAATACACGTGCGTGGATGGCAGTCCTTTGGTGCAGCGCCGTGCGGACCGCCCGGTGAAGACCGTCCTCGAGGTACATCACGCCCTGGTACTGGACCACGTGCGGGAACAGATCGCCAAAGAAAGTGGAGTCCTCCGCCAGCAATGCCTCCAGGTCCAAGGTCCGCTTGGTGGTGACCAGATCGTCCAGGCGGACAGGGCGCGGGGGCAGGGCAGCCCAGTCCCTGGGCGCGGAGTATCCATGGTCAGGGTACGGGCGTCCCTCGCCCACAGCTTTGAAGATCACCCTGCAAGCCTATGGAAGATACCGCCGTAACGGAACTTGTGACCCGCGGCACAGACAGGTTGTAGCCAAAAGGTGACTATCCTTCGCGGGGCGTCACAGACGTCATAGCTGTGTGGTGGGTCTGCGGGACTGACAGAATAGGGGCATGACCCAACCGTTCCCAGGTACTGACCGTGCCGCTGCCCGCACCGAGCCCGCACTGGCCCTGCTGCTGGACGTCGATGGCCCCATAGCCAGCCCTGTGACGCGCGACGTCAAACCGGACATCATCGCCGACATGGTGGCCCTTGCCTCAGCCGGAATCCCGGTCATCTTCAACACGGGCCGCTCGGACGCGTTCATCGCCCAGCAGGTCATGGAACCCATGATCGCCGCCGGCATGCCCGCCAACACGGTGATCCACGCCATTTGCGAGAAGGGAGCCGTGTGGTTCAGCTACACCGCTGACGGCCCCGGCCCCATCCACGTGGACCACGAACTCGCGGTACCGAAGGCCTACGGCGACGATATCCGCCGGCTGGTGGCCGAGGATTACTCCGCCCACATGTTCTTCGATGAGACAAAGCGCGCCATGGTTTCCGTGGAGCAGCACCTGAACGTAGCCAGAGCGGATTACCTGGCTGAACAGAAACTCTTCGACGCCGACGCCCTGGGCATCATGGAACGGCACGGCCTCAGTGCCGCCATCCTGGACCATCACGCGCCCGGATCCGATGACACCGCGGACTACCGTCTGGACCCCACCATCATCTCCACGGACATCGAGTCCGTGCGCCTGGGCAAGGACCTTGGAGCAAGCCGGGCCGTTGAACTCCTGGCCGCCCAGGGCATCACCCCGCTCTCCTGGCGCACCGTGGGAGATTCCCGGACGGACTACGCCATGGCAGACTGGCTACACCACAACGATCATGACGTGAAGCACGTGGATGTCCGGCCCGCGGACGGCGTACCGGTAAAGCCCTACACCATCCTGACTGCCGCAGACCTTGACCTTACAGAGGACGTGATCCACGACGACGCCGGCGGAGCGTTCCTCCGCAGCTGGCGCGAGGCCCTGGCCATCTAGCGGCGACGCAGCACCACCTACACCCAGAAACACCGAAGATCCCGGAGAAACAGCCATCACACAAGCACAGGTCGATCCGATTTACCACGGCAGCCCTTCCGTCGAAGAGGACACGATTGCGGAGGCGGTTTCGCCTGCCGTCGTCGCGCATCTCAAGCACAGGTCCGACGTCGTCCGTCACCGTGGGCGGTACGCCCTGATCAACAGCGACCTGACACCTCAACAGGCCATGGTTTCGGACCTCTTGGCTGTGCGGGCCGCGCTGGATGCCGCAGGCATCGATTTCATCCTGGTGCGGGGCAACGACGAACGCCCGGTCATCGCCGTCGACTGGGAGTCCCGCAAGGACGTCCGGGATGCACTGGCTGCTGCCTTCAAGAATGAGCCCTTCTACGCCATGACGGTGGACGCCAGGAAGAAGACCTCCGTGCTGGTGGCCGACGGCGAACTCTCGGCCAACAGGAAGGCCCGGATCTTCCGCCTGTACCGCCCCCGTGTCGAGGTCGGCGGCGGGCTTTGGTACGGCCCAGCCTTGGGCGTCCAGCTTGAGCTGTGGAGGTTCGAAGGCGACCACCTGGAACTCCCCGTGGAGAACTCACTGACGCGCCGGACCATGCTCCGGCAGGACGCCGTCCGCGGAACCGTGCAGCGGCATGGTTTGGCTTGGCCCACTATCGAGAACATGTTCGCCGACCACGCCAGTGACATCGATTTCGACGTCGACATCGTCTTTTCCTGGGTTGATGGCAGCGATCCCGAGTACATCGCACGCAGGCGCGCCCAGCAGGCCGAAGCCGTCCTTGGTGAAGGCGATGACCATGAGGCCCGATTCCGGCAGATCAACGAACTCAAGTACGCGCTGCGTTCGGTGCACATGTTTGCGCCGTGGATCCGGCGGATCTTCATTGCCACCGATTCTCCCGCCCCTGAGTGGCTGGCCGACCACCCTGCCGTGACGATCGTTCGGAGCGAGGAATTCTTCGCCGATCCTTCCGTGCTGCCCACCCACAACTCCCAGGCAGTGGAGTGCCAGCTCCACCACATCGAGGGCCTGTCCGAGCACTTCCTGTACTCGAATGACGACATGTTCTTTGGCCGGCCCGTGGGACCGGACATGTTCTTCACGCCCGGCGGCATCACCAAGTTCATCGAGGCGGACACCCGCATCGGCCTGGGCGAGAACGACGCCGAACGCAGCGGCTTTGAGAACGCCGCCCGCGTCAACCGCAAGCTTCTCTGGGAACGGTTCGGCCGCATCACCACGCGGCACCTGGAGCACACCGCTGCCCCGTTACGGCGCAGCGTGGTGGCACAGATGGAGAAGGAATTCCCCGCCGAGTTCGCCAAGACCGCAGGCAGCCGTTTCCGCGCAGCGGACAACATCTCGGTCACCAACTCGCTGTACCACTATTACGCCCTGCTGACCGGCCGCGCCGTGACACAGACCGCCGCCAAGGTCAGGTATGTGGACACCACCATGTGGGCCGGGCTGCACTACCTGCCCAAGCTTTTGGCCAAGCGTCACATGGACTTCTTCTGCCTGAACGACGGCAGCTTCCCTGAGGTTGACTCGGAAGAACGAGCTGAGCTGGTGACCGACTTCCTGGAGAAGTACTTCCCGGTCAAGGCGCCTTGGGAGAAATAAGCGGCAAGGACGACGTCAGGGTTCCCGGGGAAGTGTGGGCCCCCACACGGGACTCGTGCGGGATGCGGATGCCGGCAGCGGCCAGCCGCCGCTGAACCTCCGCCGCGTCCACGGGTTCGCCCACGGTGACCCCGCCGGACATCGGCACCACGGAGTGCACAATGGTGTGCTCGTACACGTGGATCATGTTGTAGGACTGGGCGCCGTCGCGTCCCCGTTGCCCGCCCGCGCGCACGCCCAGGTCCTGGGTGTAACACGTCGCCGAGGCGACGGACACCGGGATGCCGGCGAAGCTCGCCGTCGTGGAGTAATGCAGGTGTCCACCCAGGATGGTCCGGACGTCGGTATTACGGACGACGGCGGCCAAAGCGGCCTGGCCGCGCAGCTCCACCAGGACCGCGAGGTCCTGCACGCACGGGACCGGCGGGTGGTGCAGCGCCAGGATGGTGCCGTCCGGCGCCGGGGTCGCGAGCTCGGCTGCCAGCCAGTCCAGCTGGGCCTCGGACAGTTCACCGTAATGGTGGCCCGGGACTGTGGTGTCCAGGGTAATGATGCGGAGTCCATCGACGAAGTAGCTGCGGTCAACAGGGTCCTGCGGCTGGCTTGCCTCCGAGGCGTCCATGAAGGCGGTGCGGAAGTTGGCCCGGTTGTCATGGTTTCCCATGGCCCAGATCGCCTTGGCACCCAGGGCGTCGCAGACCGGCTCTATCATGACGCGGAGGCGCTTGTAGGCTTCGAGCTCGCCCTTGTCCGCGAGGTCGCCGGTAAAAATGATGGCCGCGGGCTTGATCCGGGAAGCAATGATCTGTTGGCAGATCTCCTGCAACCGGGCAGAACTGTCGACTGAGCCGTGGAGCGTGCCTGGACCACCCACCAGGTGAAGATCGCTCAAGTGCAAAAGCACATGACCTGGGTGGGGGTACTCTGCCTCGATGAGCTCCATAGCTTGCCTTAGCGTTTGGTGGGAGACGGCGTCTCCCGTGTCAATCCAGTAGGGCCAATCCAACCAGACAACAAGCCAACAACTGGCTAATTTCCGGCGGAATGTTGGAAAATTACTTTCCTCCCTTCAGGTTTGGCGGCTTACGCCAACGCCTTTTCCACTGCCGTCAAAAGGTCTTCGGAGTCAGGCTCCACTGCGGATGGGAATCTCCCCACGAGTTCTCCCGCCCGGTTGATGACGAACTTTTCGAAGTTCCACTTCACCTTGACGGGCTGGCCGTCGTCGTCCCGGGTGAGCTCGGCGAAAAGGGGGTGCTGCTCCTTGCCCAGGACGTTCGCCTTGCTGGTCAGCGGGAACGTGACACCAAAGTTACGCTCGCAGAACTCCGCGATCTCCGCATCTGCACCCGGCTCCTGGCCGCCGAATTGGTTGCAGGGGACGCCGAGAATCTCCAGTCCCTGCCCGCGGTACTTGCCGTACAGTTCCTCAAGGCCCGCGTATTGACGGGTGAAGCCGCACTCCGAAGCCACATTCACCACCATTACAGCCTTGCCCTGGAACCGTCCGAAGTCACCTTCGGAGCCGTCATTGAACGTGATGGGAATGCTGTAAAGGCTGGTCATGGGATTCGCTTCCTGACGTCTTCGGCTGGCGGGATCGCCGCCATCGAGCTTACGGGAGCCGGCTGAGGCCCACGAAATGCAGGCCCTTGCGGTTTTTAGGGAGCGGGAATGACGAGCGTGGACAAAGGCACTATTACGCCGTCCGGACGCTGGACCAGGTCCGGTGCGATCAGGATGTAACCGGGCGGGAGCGTCACAACCGGAAGCGCGGACGGGAGGACCGCCACCGGCGTCGGCGCGGGTGCCGGGGCCACAGGCGTCGGAGCGGGTGCCACGGCTTGCGTAACCGTAGGAACGATCGGTGCCACCGCAGGTGCGGGCTCCACGACCGCGGGTGCGGGTGCGGGCGGTGCGGGTGCGGGCTCCACGACCGCGGGTGCGGGCGGCGCGGGTGGTTCGACGACGGCGGCCGGCGGCGGTGCGACAGCTGACTGGACGGTTGGTGCCTGGACGGTTGATACCGGATCCGTCGGCGCAACCGGAGCTGTGGTGGTTTCAGGAACCGCGGGCGGGGACGTCGGAGTATCGGTGGGTGTCGGCGTGATTGTCGGCGTCGGGGTGACCGTCGGCGTGGGGGTGACCGTCGGCGTGGGGGTGACCGTCGGCGTGGGAGTCGCTGTGGGGGTCGGGGTGACCGTCGGCGTCGCGGGTGCTGTCTGCGTCGCCGTCACGGACGGTGACGGTACCGGCGTCGTGGTTTGTGTCGGTGACGTCACCACAGGGCCGGGCGGGTTGACTGACGTGACGGGCGGGACCACCACTGGTGGCGCGACGGGTTCTTCGTGTTCGCCGCCGATGACGGCGCGGTTGGTGCCGTCGGCAACGGGGACGGCCCACTGGGGCGCGGAGGCTCCCGTGCCAACTCCCGGCTGGTAGTTCACGAACGTCATGGTTTGCAGCGGATCCACCTGCTTTATGGGCAGGTACGTCCAACCGTTGGGGTTGGTGTGGAGTCCGTTCACGATTGTTTCGAAGTGGAGGTGGCATCCCGTGGACCAACCGGTGGTGCCAACCTCGGCAATGACTTCGCCGACGCGGACCGACTGGCCCTGCGTCACTCCGATGGCTTGAAGATGGTTGTAGGTGGTGACCAGGCCGTTGCCGTGTTCGATCTCCACCCGGTTGCCGCCACCCCAGATGTGCCAGCCAACCGCGCGGACCACGCCGGCGTCGGCCGCATAAACACGCGTTCCGCAAGCTGCAGCGTAGTCCTGCCCCCAGTGGAACTCGCCGGCCAGCCCGGTCAGTGGGCTGTAGCGGTAACCGTAGGGGGAACTAGGATTGAGGACTTCGAGAGGCGCGTAGAGGCTGCCGGCGGGCGGACGGGAGAGTCCGGCCGAAGCCACCGTCAGCCCGGTGGAACCGTCCTTGCTTACTGTCCGGACCATCGCCCGGTCAAAGAAGACCATTGGCGTGCCGGGCGTTTGCTCGGGGGGCGCCTGTGTGGGGTCAATGACCATGGTTTCGGCTTCCGGCGGGGTAAGGCTCCCCAATGCCGTGGGGCCTACGACGCCCTGGGCAACTGTTCCGTCCACATTTCCTGCGGGGACGGACGTCAGGGGCTGGAAGCCGAAGGCGAAGAAGGCCAGGGCCGCAAGGCATCCGGCGATAAGAACGCGGCGGAATTTTTCAGTGCGGGTCAGGTCAATCGCCCGGTCTGATTCATGATGCTTGCCCACAAAACACTCCCCAAAAGCCAGCGGCACCAAACCCCAGCCTGGCGTGCAAGCACCATTGTTGCGGGTATCACCTCAGAAATAAAGGCTTCGCGGGCGCCGTGGAGCGAAAGGTTGGATCAGTTTTTGCTCAAGACGACTTGAGCTTCGCCGGGGGCGCTTTTGCTGTGGATACTCATGGAAACCGACAGGCTCGAAAAGCACCCGTACGTCGAGTGAATGCGTTGCGTTAAGGGCCCCCCGGATTCTGTCGGTCGAAGCAACGCCTGTATTAGGGGCTTGTGGCTATGTATCGACGTTTGGATTCGCCTGAGGGCGCACGGTTTCTGGCTCTGATTCGTGAGGGAAAGGGTCTCAAACC